>ERZ779851.1142-NODE-1142-length-24414-cov-10.861160_pt1 | contig 24414 bp, 28 predicted proteins | sample MGYA00511094_ERZ779851 | MGnify/ENA primary metagenome ERZ779851 (study PRJEB29588, sample SAMEA2155512) | human gut metagenome | biome: human gut; feature: human-associated habitat; material: faeces | place: Denmark | collected 2008/2010 ...
ACAACTGCAGCCATTGCGATCAAATGTTTTTTGGAGAAAGGAAATAAAAAAGGAACGGTAAGATTTTATGGATGTCCAGAAGAAGAGCTGTTAAGTGGAAAGGTAAAAATGGCATATTATCATATGTTTGATGGATGTGATGCTGCCGTTACATGGCATCCATCCAGTACAAACATGGCACATGATCATGCATACCTTGCTAATGCATCCGCACATTTTTACTTCCATGGAGTCTCTTCTCATGCAGCATTTGCACCGGAACAGGGAAGAAGCGCTTTGGATGCTGTGGAACTGATGAGTGTTGGAGCAAACTACTTAAGAGAACACGTCATTGACCGCACAAGAATCCATTACTCTACAGACAGTGGCGGATTTGCACCAAATATCGTGCCAGACAAAGCAAGTGCATGGTATTTTGTAAGAGCACCACATATGGCAGATGTCAAAAGTACCATGGAGCGCTTAAAGAAAGTCGCTCAAGGTGCAGCGATGATGACAGAGACAACTGTGGATATCGAAATGGAATGTGGATGCTGCGAGTTATCCACAAATGAAGCATTTGCAGATCTTGCATATGCAAACCTGATCGAAGCAGATGGACCAAAGTACACAAAAGAAGAACTCCAATTTGCAAAAGAGTTGCAGAAAACCGTGGAACAGGGTATCATAGAGAAAGAAAAAAATCTTCACCAAGTCTATGATGAAGCAATGATCTTGGGTGTTTCACCAAGAGATAAGTGGAAAGAAGCAGAACTTAGTGCATCCTCCGATACTGGAGATGTCAGCAGAATCATGCCAACCTGTTTATTTACAACAGCATGCTGGCCGATCGGATGCTCTCCACATACATGGCAGGCAACCGCAAGCGGAGGAACTTCCATTGGAGATAAAGGTGCCTTATATGCATCCAAAGTGGCAGCAGGAATTGCCTATGATCTCTTCACGAAACCACAGGTCTTAGCGAAGATCACAAAAGAATTTAAGGAACGAAATAAAGAACCATACACACCGATGTATGAAGAATGATCGATATGCAAAGAAGCATCCGGTTCCTATTGATGGGAGCCGGATTTTTTCGTATAGATTGTGTTTCATATAAGAAAATAGATATTATAATTGCTATAAATATACCAATAATACATACATACATTAATTGTTGTTTAATCAAAATAGTAAAATCAGATATATCTTCCAAATTAGAATAAATAAAAGCTGTTTTATTATCTAATTTAATGCCATATAATAATGCTGAAATATGTTTATCTTCATTAATAAACTTATATGATTTAAATGTTTCATCAGAATTAACAAAGTTATACATTAATTCTCTTACTTTAGAATTATTATTTTTTAAAATACATCCATTCATATTTATATTATAAGCACCAACAACACTTATATCATCAGATAAAACAATACAAACATCATTTTCATAAGCAATATCTTGTAATGTTGAAGTTAAATTACTACTATCAGTTGAATTTAATGATTTAACTATATTATTCATATTATCAACTTGTTCTTTTTCATAATAAATATCCAATATTTTTATTTGACAAACCCAAAGTAATAGGATAATAACAATATTATAAGTTAATAAAAAGAACAAAGTTTTAGCTTGTATACTAGTTTTCTTTTTCGTCTTCATAAACAAATTTATATCCCAGTCCTCTTACTGTAACTATCATATCTTTATATTTACCTAAGTTTTTTCTTAAAGTTTTAACATGAGTATCAACAGTTCTATCATCACCATAAAAATCATAACCCCAAATATGAGAAAGTAAGTTTTCTCTAGATAAAGCAATATTTTTATTATCAATAAAATATTTAAGCAACTCATATTCTTTCGGTGTTAAATATGTTTTTTTATTATCAACAAATACATCATGAGCTAAATCATCTAGTTTAATACCTTTAATTTCATAAATATTACTTGTTACTTCTCTTCTTTTAGTTACAGCTTTTATTCTTGCTACCAATTCTTTTGGACTAAATGGTTTTGTAACATAATCATCAATTCCTAAATCAAAACCAATTAGTTTATCATATTCTTCACCACGCGCAGAAAGCATTATAAAAGGTATATCTTTTATCTTTTTAATTTCTCTACATGCAGTATATCCATCCATCTTTGGCATCATTATATCCATTATTATTATATCAAAATCTTCTTGCTTTACTTTATTTAATGCTTCTTCACCATTACTTGCTTCTTCTACTTCAATATTTTCTAATAACAAATATTCTTTAATTACATCTCTAATTAATTTTTCATCATCTACTACTAAAACACGCATTTTACCACCCACCAATTATTATAATTTTTATTTGTGAAAAAAGTATGAAAAATTATCTATTTAAAAATTCTTCTTTACTTATTTTTTCAATAACTCTTGATTTTCCCCCACTTATTACTTTTATATTATCTCCTTCATATATAAAAATAGTTTCACTTATTATGGGTTTACTTTCTCCATTATCTAAATTACTTATGGTATTTCTAATTACATAACCATCTTTACTTTTTATTATTTCACCAACAAAAGTCTTATTACCACTATTACTTCCATACATACCATTTGCATTAATTACTTCACCATTTTTAATTAATTGCATTTGAATAATATCACCCTCTAAAAAATCAAATGTATTATTCATAAGATATCTAAACTCTCTACCTTCATCTAAAGTTAATCCTTCACAAGGAAAATAATATTCTTCTTCAAAAATGTTATTAAATCTCATATCTATCAACTCACTTAACAAAATTATAGCAAAAAAAAGAAAAAGTAGCAAATGCTACTTTTATAGTATATCTACTGTATATCAATTAATTCTTATTGGATTTTCAATAGTTCCTGATCCTGATACATATTTTACCGAAGACTCAAGATTGAAGGACGGGCGAACAACATAGCTTTCAGTCACATAAGTGCTGTACACACCCCCAGATTTCACATAGAACGCACTGTATAAATTGTCCGAAGAACGCGAAATAGTCCATTCTATAGAACCTAAATATAGCCAATTTTTTGATGAACTTTTATAAGAACCTAATTTTTCTGTCCATTCACTTGAGTCTGCTGCAAATCCATAATCACTTACATACATTAATCCTATTTTGGCATCATGTGTTGTACTTGATGAACTACTTCCTACTTCATATTGATATGCTGTCTTAGGTACATCGTATAAGTTCGTAGTATATCCGCCTTCAACTTTCCATGTTGTTGTGGCTATTTTATCTGCTAATGTTCCAAGACTGGTCAAATATTCCCCATTTAAATATGTATTTAAACTTGAATTTGACCATGATTTGTTAACTAGTGATGAGTGCCATGGTTGGTCACCAACTGATTTTGCTCTTATTACTTTTGTTTGGGCTCCAAATACTCCTATTATTCTAAATAAATTTGCATCTGGACATGTTGCTTCATCTGAACCTAAGCATATATAATTATTTACACTATCACTTGCTCCTGCATATCTGTATGAATTATCTCCTGCTCCATTCTCTAGACTTGAATTATGATAATAAATACTATTTTCTCCTTGTACCCCAGTGTATTGTGATATTACATATTCCGCAAGAGTCATTGAAGGTATTAAATCAAAATAAACATAACATTTACCTGATACATTTCCTTGCATTATTACTGTTTTTTTTGTATCATCCCAACTTAGGGTTGAACCATTTTCACATTTAGATAATTCTTCATTGAAGACATATCCCTCCGTTGGCCATCCACTCTGTGTTACTGTTTTATAATCTCCTGCACCTGCTGTTTGTTCTAAATTCATTGATAACATATTTTTGTTTTTCTTAATTGAGTTTTTATTTTGTTCCTCATAAACATTACTTTTATTTGTATTTATTCTTTCAGCTACAAAACCAATAAATAATATTATTAAAATTATTGTTAATATTTTTTTCTTATTCACACTTATCACTCCATTGGGCAAAATATATTTTGCTTATAACAATATTATGCAACACATATTTTGCATTGTCAAGCAAGATTATCAATAATATGCAACAATGTTATTATGAGGTGTAACAATGAATATAGATAGATTAAAAGAAATAAGATTAGACAGAGATTTATTGCAAAGAGATGTTGCAGAAGCAATAGGAATTAAAAGACAACAATATAGTGAATATGAAATTGGTAAAAGACTAATACCAATTCACTATATTTGCAAATTGGCTGATTATTATAATGTTTCAGTTGATTATCTTTTAGGTAGAACCGATGAAAAAAGACCTTACTCAAAATCAGTACTAAAAAAATAAACTTCCAAATCGGAAGTTTATTTAATTATTTACTTTCTGTTTCAAGTTTAGCAACAATTTTCTTTAAAACATCAGCAGTAGCTTGTTTTAATTCAGCAACACTTTTTTCAATAACTGGAGTTCCTTTTTCAACAGCTAATTTATATAATTCATCAGCTTTCTTTTGAATCTTAGTAGCTTTTTGTTTAGCTATTTTTAAAGCCTTTTCCTTATCTAAATCTTTTAATTCTTTTTGAAGTTCATTAACTTTCTTAACAATACTTTCTTTTACATCTTCTGCTTTAATAGATTTAACTTGTTCTAATACTTCATCAAACTTTTTCTTTAAATCAGCTCTTGTTTCTTTTCCAGTTTTAGGTGCAAATAACAAACCTAAACCTGCTCCAACAGCTGCTCCACATAAAAATTTTCCTAATCCACCTTTTTTCATATTATTCTTCACTTTCATCCTTTCTTTTTTTTCTAAATAATACTTTACTAAATAAATTACCTGCAACTTCTACAACTTTATCAGTAAAAGAAGCAATCTTATCAGTTGTAAAATCAATTATACTAAATATTGAATTTAATGACTCAACTTTTTCGTTAACATTATCAACTACTTTTTCTAACTTATTCATAGTTATTATAGTCTTAATTCCAAGAATTATTCCTATAGTTAACAAAGCTATTAAAAGTAAATAAATAACTATTGGTAAAAAACTTAACCAAAATTCCATTAAATATCACCATCCTCTCTATTATCATACATTGAATCTATCAAATCAAATAAATCATTTTCTAATGTATCATCATCTTCTACTTTTTCATATTCACTCTTTTCTACATCTTTTTTCGGTGTTAATTCTTCTAAATCTTCATCAATTTTTTCATAATCATTAACTTCAGAGTCTTCATTAATAGCATCAAGCTTTTCTTCTACCTTTGGTTCTTCAACATCAATAGTTACATCAGATGTATTTTCAAGTAATTCATCAATTGTTTTTACTTTTTGCTTTTTTTCTTCATCATTTTCTTTTAATTTAACAGTAACTGTTTCTTCATAATAAGTAGTTTTTGGTTCTTCTTTTACTTCTTCTCCAAAAGCTTTCTTTCTAACACTGTTAAAATCTAAAGTATTATTTGTACTAACTTCAGATTTATTTTTAATATCTTCAGGTCTATAATCTTCATTTAATATACCATAAACAGGTGATATAATCGGAGATGGTTTAAACTTCTTCTTTTCTACAACTTCAGTTCTTTCAACCTTTGTAAAACTTCCCATATCGTATCTTTTTTCCATTTTCTTTTTTCTTTCATATTCCAATACATTTGTGCTAGGTTTTGGTTTTTGAACTCTACTCATATTAGAAAATTCTTCTTCATCAAAATCAAAAAACGGTGATGTATTATCAGATTTAAATAATTCTCTTTCATTTAATTGTTCTACTTCAGCCTTTGGTTTTACTACATTTACTTTTGGAGTTTCCACTTCTTCAACCTTTTTTTGAGGTTCAATCTTCTCAGCTATTGGTTTTTTCTCTTCAGATTTCGGAGTATTTACTACTTCATCCTCTTCTACTTCTTCAAATAATATACCTTTAATTTTATTTAATAATCCCATAATATCCACCTTCCTAGTTTATTAAATCCGGGTCAAAAATTTTTTCTTCTTCTTCCTTGTAATCATTATCTACTGTTAAATAATTACTTTCACTACCCTTAGTATTAAATATATTGAACTCTTCTTCATTGAAATTAAGAATATCATCACCCATTAAATTAGCAATTATACTATCATTATACTCAACACTTTTTAATATGTTTATAATAGATAACATAGCTTCCTTACATTTGCTTTTATCTACTATCACTTCTATTTTAGCATAATTATACATAATTTCAACTAAATATTTATCATTTTTTAATAAATTTACTTCAACATACCCAAATTTATCATTATAATTTATCTTACTTGAGTATATTGCATTATTATTTATTTCATATTCTTTAGTTATTTTTTTATAAAAACTTACTACATCAACATATAAATAATATTTACTATTTGCATCTTCAATTACTTCATTATATAAAGTACTATCCGCAACTTTCATACCTCTAGGTAAGTAATAACTATATCCCGTTCGATAAATATTATCTTTCGTAGATATTGTTGTTATATTATTTACTATATCATCATAACTTAATTTATTAATATTAGTACAACCTGCAGTGAAAACTAATATTATAATGATTAATATTATTTTTTTCATACTTAATAAACCTCTTATATTTAATTATACCAAAAAAAAACAAACTAATAAAGTGAAACTTTTTGTAAACTTCATTTATTAATTTTGTCCATTTTTGTTAACTTTACACTAGTATTTTTTAAAACATATGTCGAACAATGTCGAAACGCTTGCAATCTAAAAAAATATGTGTATAATAACTCACTGTTACCTGAATTTATAACGTTTTTGTTCCATTACACCCTCTTAACTTTTAACCAGGTAACAACAAGTTATATCCGTACTCCTTTCTCTCTATTTAGGATATAACACTTAAATCTCAAAGTAACATTTGAGATTTTTTATTTACTCACATCTACATATTTAATTTTAATGCCCATATTACTAAACTTCTCTTCATATTCAGTCATTACATTAGGTATATCTTCATTATGTAAATCATAACTTATTCTATTTATATGATACCCATATTTTTGATATTCATCTAAACTAAATTGAAATAATAAATCATTATCAGTTTTTTGTATTATATGAGGTTTACCTTTAAATAATTTATCATACACTTGTAAATAATTAATAGATGTTAATCTTCTTTTAGCATGTCTATCTTTAGGCCATGGGTCAGAAAAATTAAGATATATTGTATCAATCTTCTTATCTAACAACTCTTCAATACTTGCTATATCCCCAATTAATATTTTTAAATTTTTGGGTTTATATTCATTTATCTTTTTTATAGCAACACTTGAAACACTACTATATTTTTCTACTCCAATATAATTAATGTTTGGATTGTTTATTGCCATATTCAAAATAAATTGTCCTTTTCCCATTCCTATTTCTAAACATATTGGATTATCATTATCAAAACTTCCTTCATAATAATAATCGCAACTATTTAAAACTTCATCTTTATCTTTTGGATTTCTCATTCTCATATTATCAACTTCTTTCTAATTTACATATACTATTTGTAAGGAGGCTACTCATGAGAAAAAATAGAAACTCATTTTTTACAGAATCAAATATGAATTATTCAAATTTTCAAGCACAAGGTGCCATACCTCAAGCAATGCCTTACGCAAATGCTAATTACAATCCTTATCAAGTGCAACCTAATGTTGGTATGCCATACGTAGACAATTCTGATTCAATAGAAAACAGACTTGCCAAAATAGAACGTCAAATTAATCGTCTTAATGCACGTGTTAATAAACTTGAAAGCCTAAATACTACTTTCGTCGACGATAACATTGATGTATCTGGCAACATGTATATGCTTTAATTATAAATAATCATCGCACTAAAACAATATAACTGTTCTTCTCCACAAACAGCAATTGCCACTTGATACTTGATATCTATTATATCAAAATCTCCAGAATTTAGAAAGCCATTTATAGCACTTTCTAAATCTTTTTCATGTCCTTCATCAATAACTTTAACCTTCATTTATTCATCACCATTTATATTTTACAACATTTAAAGCAAATAATTTGTCAAATTATAGACCTAACAATAAAATAATATTGCGTAAAATTAAACTTGACTTTAAAGCAATAAATCTGTACAATATATATACAGATTTGAATTTAACGCCATGTGACTTTACTTCAAGTATAATTAGGGAGGACTACAAATGAAAGATAATAAAAATAATGTTAGTTTTCAAGATGAAGAATTACAAAAAAAAGTCAAAAAATTAATTCAAAAAGCTCAAAAGCTAAACAAAATTAAACCGCTTTCTGAAGCTTTCAAAAAAAATTCTGTAAAAGAAGAAGAACACAAAGGAAAAATCAATTCATATCGGTAGGAACGAGGTTAATATGAAAAATGGAAAATATGAAATAGGAGATATTGTTTTTGTATCTAAATATAAATATGAAAATGGAAAAGATGGAAACAATCACTTATTTGTAATTATTTCTAATGATAATGAATACATACCAATAGAATATTTTGGAATGATAGTGTCATCTTGAATTGAAAAAGCAAAATATAAAGCAAATATAAAAATTAACAAAAATGATAAAAATGGCCTTCATCAGGATAGCATTGTAAAATGTGATTATATTTATAAAATTCCATCCAAAAATATAGTAATGAAAATAGGTAGAGTTGATATTGATGACTATCTAAAATTTATAGAAATTTATAATGATATATTAGACAAAGTAAGCAAAAAAATTAATGAAAAAATAAATTCATAAATAACTACTAAGGGAGTATTGGTTTTAATACTCTTTTTATTTTATGTTTCTTTTTTCAATGAAAAAAGAATTGTTATTTAACAACAATATTAACAATTCTTCCTTTTATAACTATTACTTTAACAATTTCTAATCCTTCAATATGTCTTTTTACATTATCATTATTTAATGCTTTATCTTTTATAACATCTTCAGAATCATCGATACTAACAACAATTGAACCACGTAACTTACCATTAACTTGAACCCCAATTTCTTTTTCATTTAAAATAGTTTTTGCTTCATCATATTCTGGCCAAGTACCTTCACAAATTGGTTTTTGTCCAAAAGATTCATTTAATTCTTCCGTAATATGTGGTGCCATTGGGTTAAGCAATGTTAATAATAATGTATAATCTTTTTTAGTAATATGTTCACATTCTTCATATTTATTAAGTAATATCATTAATGTTGAAACAGCAGTATTATAAGCAATATGACTTAAATCATAAGTAACTTTTTTAATACTTTGATGAATAATAGTTTCTAAGTTTTTAGAATATTCATCACCGCTGGCTACTCTATCTTTCAAACGAACAATTCTATCAAGGAACCTCTTACAACCTTTTAATGAGTCAGTTGACCATGGAGCATCTTGTTCATAATCACCCATAAACATTTCATAAACTCTTAGAGTATCTGCACCATATTCATTAACTATATCATCCGGATTAATAACATTTCCTTTACTCTTACTCATTTTTTCATTATTTGAACCTAACACCATACCGTGACTTACACGAGTCCAAATCATTTCTTTATGAGGAACAAGACCTATATTATATAAGAATTGTACCCAAAATCTTGCATAAAGTAAGTGTCTTGCAGTATGTTCCATACCACCATTATACCAATCAACTCTATTCCAATATTTCATTGCATCCATACTTGCAAACTCATGATCATTGTGAGCATCCATAAACCTTAAGAAATACCAACTTGAACCAGCCCAGTTAGGCATTGTATCAGTTTCACGACGAGCAGGACCTCCACATTTTGGACAAGTAGTATTAACCCAATCAGTTATATTAGCAAGTGGACTTTCACCATCATCAGTTGGTTCATATTCTGCAACATCTGGTAAAACTAAAGGTAAATCGCTTTCATTTAAAGGCACCCAACCACAAGTATTACAATGTACCATAGGTATTGGTTCTCCCCAGAATCTTTGTCTTGAGAAAATCCAATCTCTCATTTTGTAATTAATTTGAGCTTCACCACATTTATTTTCTTCAAGCCACTTAATCATTTTACTTATAGCTTCTTCTTTTCCAAGACCATTTAAAAATTCAGAATTAATATGAACTCCATCACCAACATAAGGAAGTTCTTCAGTTGGTCCTTGTAATACAGGAATAATTTTTAGACCAAATTTAGTTGCAAATTCAAAGTCTCTAGTATCATGAGCAGGTACAGCCATAATTGCCCCAGTACCATAAGATGCTAAAACATAATCACTTATCCAAATAGGAATTTCACAACCATTAACGGGATTTATAGCATATGCCCCAGTAAATACACCAGTTTTATCCTTATTAAGTTCAGTTCTTTCCATATCGTTTTTTAGTTTACAAGCATCTATATATTTATTTACATCTTCTCTTTGTTCATCCGTAGTAATAACACTTACTAATTCATGTTCCGGAGCCATAACACAATAAGTTGCTCCGAATAATGTATCACATCTTGTCGTAAACACCGTAAATGATTTATCAGTATCTTTAATTTTAAAGTTTACATTTGCTCCGATAGATTTACCAATCCAATTAATTTGTCCTAGCTTAACTTTTTCGGCAAAATTAGTATCTTTAAGTCCTTCAAGTAAATCTTCAGAATAATCACTCATTCTAAGCATCCATTGACTCTTTTCTTTTTGAACAACTTGAGTACCACATCGCTCACATACACCACCTGCAGCATCTTCATTCGATAAAACACTTTTACAAGTTGGACACCAATTTACTGGAACAGTATCCTTATAAGCCATTCCATGTTTATAAAATTGTAAGAATTGCCATTGAGTCCATTTATAATATTCAGGATCTGTTGTACTAAACTCTCTATTCCAATCAAATGAAAAACCTAAATCCATCATTTGTCTTTTAAAATTTTGAATATTTTCTTTAACAGCCTCTTTAGGATGTATATGATTTTTTATTGCATATTGTTCAGCTGGAGCCCCAAAAGCATCCCAACCCATCGGATATAAAACATTATATCCTTGCATTCTCATCATTCTAGCTATCGCATCTTGAGCAGTATAACTTCTAACATGTCCAACATGTAATCCATTTCCAGATGGATAAGGAAACTCTACTAATATATAATAAGGTTTCTTATCACCGCCAGTTATTGCTTTAAAGCACCCTTTTTCTTCCCAATATTTTTGCCATTTTTTTTCTATTTCTTTATGATTCATTTTTACTCCATCCTTTCTTAACTAAAACTCTTCCTAATATCTCATATAACGCATAAATAAGACCAAACAGTAACACAAATCCTAGTAACATACTAAATCCCATATCCCATGGAATAATAGTTATTACCACAAATACAAATGAAATTATAAATGCATCAATTAAAGATACCATAAAGAATACATAATTTAAATCCATTTTATTAATATCTAATTTAAACTTAGGAATTAAATAAGATAATCCCACAAACTCTTCTAATTTTTTATTTTTCTTTTTTCTCTTTTGTTTCTTTATATTTTCATAACCTCTTTTAAAAATCCACAAGAAATTAATGAGAAATACTACTATAAATACAAATAAGCCCCAAATTAATGTCTCACCCATAAATACCTCCAATAAAAAAGGCAATACCAAAAGGACGTTTTTACACGTGGTACCACCTTAATTGCTTCTTAATAATTGATACGGAAATTACCCCATTTACATCCAAAAGCAAGTTCAATTATTTACTTTATTAGTTTTCATCAACCACTAACTTTCTCTAAAAGTAATATAATTTACTACTCTTTCTTCAACTGCTTATATGTATTATATTAAATTTCTGCAATATATTCAAGTAATTTTATAAACATTCTTACAAATCTTCTATCTAATTTCTTAATTTTTCTAATTTGTATCCTTTTTTTCTTAACATCTAAATCACTAAATATAATATTTGCTATCTTTTCTTTAGTAACAGTTTCAATAGGTAAATCTGTAATAATAGAATTAATATCTTCATTTATAATTCTAACTGCATTAATTTCTATATCTCTACCTTTTAAATTAATATTTAATTCTTTTGTAGTATCAACATTTTTTACTTCTACAACAAAATTATTATCTTCTTCATAACCTATTACATCTTTTTCATATTTTTCTTTATTAATTAATACATTAACTTCATCAGGTATCTTAGTATTTCTAAACTTAATTCTATAATTTCTTTTACTTGGAATAATATCTGTTTTTCCATCAACTGGTCTAATTGTAACAGAATAATTATTTGGCATATAATTATAATCTATACTTGTTACAACATAATAACCATCTTCATATTTTTTACTTATACCATCATCTTCATACAACTTATATGAATTACTTTTCCCTGGAAAAATATTTATTTCCATTTCTTTAGGATTTTCTAAATTATTTATATCATCTTCTAAAACACTCATTGGAATAATACCACCAGCACCTACAAACACTGGATATTCATCTTCCTTATAAAAAGCTACATATCTTTTATCACCAATAAACTTTTTACCAAATTTAAAATCATACCATATACCTTTTGGTAAATAAATTCTTTCTATTGACCTATTCATTGTTACATCTTTTTTCTTTGTAATCGGAGCAATAAACAATTCTTTTCCAAAATAATATTCATTTTTATAATCAGGTTCATCATATATTTCAGGATTTCCATAATAAATTGGTTGTATCAAAGGACGCCCTAATTTACTATAATTACAAGCTTCTGTATATATATAAGGAATTAATCTTTGACGTAAAATTGCATATTCGCGAGCTATTGTATATGTTTTTACATCCCATGCCCAAGGTTCACGCTTATAATAAACACCACGTTCAGCACTTAATCTAAATATTGGATTAAAACATGAAAATTGCACATATCTTAAATATAACTCAGAATCTTCAACTCCACCTTTATAACCACCAACATCATGGCTCCACCAAGCAATTCCTTTATTTGATGCCATACTATTATAAAAAGGCAAGAACTTCAAGGTATCCCAAGAAACATAAGTTTCCCCAGAATATAAAATACCAGCTTTATGTGGTGCCACCAAAGGACTTCTTGTTAAAACTAATGGTCTATTTTCTTTAACTTTACTTATATCTTTATTTATATAATAACTTAAGGCATTAATACCTAACATATCTTTTTTATAATCAATCCAAAATATATCAACACCAAAATTTAATAAATAATCTATTACTTCTTTAACAAATACTTCCATAAATGTTTTATCTATTGCATTAAAAGGTATTGTAGAACCATCAGTTACATTAAAAGCATTAGCAAAACTTAAATATTTTTCTTCTTCTTTTCTAACCCCTTCACTTGGGTCAATATTTAGACCAACTCTAACACCTAAATCATGCATACAATTAGTAAACTCTTTTGGATCTGGAAACAATTCTTTATTAAAACTATATCCACTTTTATATAAATTATAATTATTTTTATCTTTTATATGCCAAAATTCACTAAGTAAAAGAACTGATAATGGTATACCATTTCTTTTAAAAGACTTAACTAAATTTTTAGTATCATTAAAATTATATATTCTTTCTTTATTCCACCATAAGCCTAAAGCATATTTAGGAATTAATGGTGGATAACCTGTTAAGGTATAATAATCTTTTAAACATAAACCAAAATCTCTTTTATACATAAATAAATATATATCAACTTTATTAGGATTAGGTTCTACTAAATGCCCACTTGCATCAATTTCTAAGTTATTAGAGTCATCAATACTAACAAAACCATCAGTTGAATAAAGCCCTTTATCTAAATTAATTTTCCCCTTATAGTTATCTAAACTAACAGAACCGCCTTTGAAATTTCTTGCTTCAACTTGACCATAATACCAAACTTTATCTGTATTATTAAGGGTAACACGCAAATTATTATCTGGAGCAAATCTAGGTCCCACAAAAGGTTTATTTTTTAAATATTGAAAAGTAAAATAATTAGTTGTTATTACTATATATTTATCATCTTGTTGTACTTTAAACATTGGAACTTTAAAATTTCTATTAGCAACAAGTGTTGTTAAATTATCTGAAAAATGTCCATCAACACTATATTCCATCCTAATTAAACGTTCACTTAAAACACTAATTCTATAATTAGTTCCTCTAAAAACAACTCGTTCATTACTTATTGATTTACTAAAATCTGGTATAAAACATGTATCTAATTTAGCCATAACAACCCTTCTTTTTTTTATTATTTATATTTATCTATTGCTTCATTTAAAAATTCATCATTCTTAAAATAATCTATTTTCATAGAACTTTTTACCTTTTCAAGTGTCTTACTAGCTTTTTCTCTTGCTTTTCTAGTACCATCTTCAAGTATTTTAACCACTTCATCTAAATGATTTTCATAATACTTTCTTCTTTCTCTAATTGGTTGTAATACTTCTTGTAATATATTATTTAAGAATTTCTTAATTACTACATCACCAAGTCCACCAGCTTGATACTTCTTCTTTAATTCATCTAAATTCTTATATTCAGGTAAATATTTTACAAAATGTTCATCTTTCGCAAATACATCTAAGTATGTAAACACAACATTACCTTCAACATTACCTGGGTCTTCTACTCTTATATGATTTGGGTCAGTATACATACTCATTACTTTTCTTTTTACTTCTTCCGGTGTATCAGCAAGATATATTGTATTACCTAAAGATTTACTCATCTTAGCTTTTCCATCAGTTCCAGGAAGCCTCCTTTCAAGTTCATTTTCAGGTAAATATACCTCTGGCATAACTAAAGTTTCACCATAAATATTATTAAATGATTTAACTATTTCTCTAGCTTGTTCTAGCATTGGAAGTTGGTCATCTCCAACAGGAACACATGTTGCTTCAAAAGCAGTTATATCAGCAGCTTGACTAATCGGATAATTTAAAAATCCAACTGGTATACTTGTTTCAAATCCACGTAACTTAATTTCATTTTTAACAGTAGGATTTCTTTGTAATCTACTTAATGTTACTAAATTCATATAATAAAATGTTAACTCAGTTAATTCACTAACTTCAGATTGTATCAAAATATTAGTCTTACTTGGATCAAGTCCTACAGATAAATAATCTAAAGCCACTTCAATTACATTATTTCTAACTTTACTTGGATTATCAAAATTATCTGTTAAAGCTTGAGCATCAGCTATCATAATATATATTTCATCAAATTCTCCACTATTTTGTAATCTTACTCTATTTTTTAAAGAACCAACATAATGCCCAATATGTAGTCTTCCAGTTGGTCTATCTCCAGTTAATATAATTTTTTTCATATTATCACATCCAATATAATTATTATATCAACAAGCCCCACATTTATCAAGAACTTTAGAGGATAAAACCTAGAATTTAAACCGACTTATATGTTAATGGTATTAAGTTTTCACTTTTAACAAAGTTAGCAATTAATTTATTTTGTTCTTTTGTAATTATCAATCCCATTGTCTTACTAACATTAGTTTTTTTTATAATAATAATTTCTCTTATTCACATCTTTAATAGATATTTTTACAAGGTCTATGATAAATTGCACCACGCTGTGTCGCAATTTGAAAAGGTGCCCCTCTGGGGCACCTTTTCAAATAAAAGAAGAATTAAGTTATATACATCTAAATTAATTTATACGAATTGGGTCAGAAGAAGTACCAGTTCCTCCCGAATATTCAACAGAAGAGATAAGATAAAATGATGGGCGCGCATATTTTGCATATACACTACAAGGAAGAGGTTCACCACTATCACAGGATACAGAATAGCTATAAACTTCACCTGATGAATAAATTGCAAAAACCTCACCTGAATTTTTAGAACTACGAGTAATTGTATATTCATCACTTCCTAAATATAACCAATTTTCTGCTTTTATCGCTCTATAATCTTTAGTAGCATCATTTGAATTATATGCCACTAAAGTCCAGTTGTCTTGTAAAACTGCAAACATGTAATCACTTACATACATTAATCCTATCTTTGCACTATATTCAGTTTCTCCTGTAGATGCTGTTGTTGATGGATTTTTTATTTCATAATCATAAACTTCTTTTGCTGTTGATACTGATATATTATCCCAGGTATTTCCTCCAACTTTCCATGTCGCCACATCTATCTTATCTGATAACGTTCCCATACTAGTTAAATATGTTCCATTTAAATATGTATTTAAACTTGATATTGACCACGTATTATAATTTGAGGTATCCCAATGCATTTTTACTACAGATTTATCCTTAATTACTTTAACTTTATCTCCAAATACACCAATTATTCTAAATAAATTATCATCAGGACATGTTGTAGCATCCGAACCTAAACAAATATAGTTATTTGGATTTGCTCCAGCATATCTATAATTATTGTCTCCGGCCCCATTTGTTAAACTTGTATTATGATAATATATTCCATTTTCCCCTTGTGTTCCAGTATATAATTTTGCAACATGACATGCCAATGTACTAGTATTACATAATTTATCAAACCTAGCAATATCAAAATACACATAACATTTATCAGCAGATACACCACTCATTAAAATTTTTTTGTTTACATCATCCCAACTTAATTCACTTCCGTTTTCACATCTAGATAATTCTGTATTAAACTTATATCCTTCTGTTGGCCATTCACTTTGAGTTACAGTTTTATAATCACCAGCTCCTGCTGTTTGTTCTAAATTCATTGTTAATAAATCGTTATTTTTCTTAGACTTATTATTAACTTCATTTGTTATTTCAACATTACTATTATTTTTTACAAATACAAATGTTGATAATATTGCTATAAAAAAAATTAAAATTATTGAAATTTTTTTCTTATTCATATTATTTTACCTCTATTCTTATTCTATTATACTAGTTATATAACCAATAGTCAAGTATCCTTAATCATTGTTAGAATAAAATTGAGGTATAGCGTATGAAAGATGTTATAAAAGTTGAAATCGACAATGGATATTATTTATTTAAGTTAGGTAAGTTACTTAAAGATAATAACATTAGCATTAATAAATTAATTAGAGATACTAACACAGACTTTAAAGTTATTAAAAGATTAATGACTGGTGAACTTGTTAGGATTGATATTATTGTGCTTGCAAGACTGTGCATATATTTTAAGTGTGAGATAAATGATATTGTTGAATATATAAGATATGAGTAATAATTATTACTACAAAAAAATCCGAGATAAGTCGGATTTTTCTATTTTATTTACTTAATTTATATACAAACAATGTACTATCAGCATTATTTGATGCAAAACCTTTATAAGATTTTGATAAGTTAACTAAATTTTCAATCTTTTCACTATAAGTAATTATTCTATTTGAGTAATTAACTAATGTTTTAATACCTTGATTATTTAGTTGTGTTGTTCCTAAAGATATTTTTGTTGCCCCATTATTTAAGGTACTAATACCTTTATTTATTTCAGTTGATGCTTGAGATAATTTATTTAAACCAACACTTAATTCATTTAAACTTGCATTTAATAATGTAACTTTTCCTTGCATTTCTTTAACATCTTCTAATTTTGTTGTTAAAGTATCAAGTAAGCTATTTAAATCTTCTAGATTTGTAATCATTTCTTTTACAGCATCATTATTAGCAACAAGTAATAATTTTAATTCATAAGTTGATTTAACATTTTTTAATTCTTGTTCTTCTGCAACAGTTAGATTTGGATTAAGTTTTTTAATTCTTGCAATCATTTCTGTTTCAGTTTCTGTTGGGCTCATTTTTTTAACTTTATATGCATCTTCAACTAGAGGATTAGTTAGTTTAGTAATAGTTGCTTCATTTTTAGCTTGTAAAACTTTTAAATTTGCAAGTGAACCATCAATATCTTTATCTTCCATCATAGTTTTAGCATCAGTTAAAGTTGTAAGCATTTCATCAACACCATCTACTAATTTAATTGTACCATTTGCTATTTTTTCTAAAGATGCAGATGCAGTTGCTAATTTTTCATTAAAAATACTTGAATTTGTAAATAATTTACTTGTTCCATTTGCTAAATCTTTTGTTCCAGCTTCTAATTCATCCATTTTTTCACCTAGAGTAGAAATTGATGATGTTAAAATATCCAATTTATCAAATATTCCTAAATCTAATTCTGATAAAATTTTGGGAGAAGCCACCATATAAATATCATTTATTTCAAAATCTGTTGTATTATAAGTAATTGTAACTTTATTTAGACTTTTAAATTCATTGATATTTGTATATTCATAAAGACCTGGGGCACTAATAGCTAGTAGAACACTACGAGTACCAGTATCAGTTACTTTACCATTTGTAATACTTATATCTGTATTTGTATCACTATCCATCATTGCACCAAGAGCTACAACATATGGTGTAAATGTATTATCAGTACGAAGTAAAGAATTGTTAAGAAGTGATATTTCAATTTTTATTTTACCACTTTTACCAATCATATCAGTAGCTTTAGTAACTTTTCCATTTAAATAATACTTAGTAACAACATTTATAGGTTGAGCTTTTTTAGTTATTCCTGTGTAAAATATATCTTTTCCTTTTGCATACCATGTAACAATATCGTTATCTAATGTAAAGTCTTCACTACCATTTACATTTAAAATATTTGTTAAGATAGAATTATCTTTAATTTCTCCATCTTTATCATTTTCTAAATGATTACTTACAGTAGTCTTTTTTACAGTTCCTGTATAATCCATATTGGTGTAAACATTTTCAGTTTTTGAAGCATTAACACTAAAAGGCATTAATGATAAAGCACTAATTGTAAGAACAGAGACAACTGTTTTTAAATTTTTCATTTTATTTCCTTCTTTCTTATTTTTAACAATAAATTTATCACATACCATTAATAGAGATGGTAATATTAATATAACAACTATACTAGATATGATGGCTCCACGAGATAGAAGTTCACATATACTACCTATCATATCTATTTTAGTGTAAAAAGCTACTCCGAATGTTGCAGCAAAGAAGCATAATGCAGATGTTATAATTGATGGAACTGTTAAACTTAATGTTTTAAGCATTGCTTCTTTTTTATCTTTAATTTTTTGTCTTTCTTCCATATATTTTGTTGACATCAATATTGCATAGTCAATTGTTGCTCCAAGTTGAATAGTACCTACAACGATTGAGGCTATAAATGGAAGAGTTGTATTTGTGTAGAATGCTACAGACATATTACAGAATATTGCAAATTCTATTGTAAGTATTAAAATAATTGGTAAATTAATTTGTTTTAATACTAAAATCATTATTATAAATATTACAAGTATTGATGTGTAGTTAACCATTCTAAAGTCATGATCAGCAATTGTAACTAAGTCATTCATTAGTGGTCCTTCACCAGCAATAATACTAGTTTTATCATATGATTTAACTAAATTGTTTATTTTTTCAATTTGACTTGCCAGTTCATCTGATGCTATTTCATATGTTGAATTTACAATGATAAGTTGATATTTATCATTATCTATCATTTTACTTAAATCACTTGGAAGTAACATCGCCATTGCAGGGTCCATAAATGTTGATGGAGCTAAAACCAAATCAATACCTTCAATATTTTCTAGTTTGCCTACAAGTTCTTTGACATCATTTGTCTTAACATCTTTGTCAAGCAATATTATTTCTGGAGAAACAATATTAAATTTTTCTGCCAAATCAGAATTTGCAACATTGAATGCTAAATCTTTAGGTAAAGATTCATCAAGTTTGTAATATACATCATAATTTTTATTACCATAATATGCTGGTATTAATAAAATTAAGAATGCTATGATTATACCTTTATAATGTTTAGTTGAAAATTCTTGTAACTTTTTAAATTCAGGAAGCAATACTTTATGTTTAGTTTTATCTATTAGTTTATCACCGACCATAAGAAGTGCTGGGAATAAAGTAAGAACACAAATTAAGCCCCATAAAACACCTTTAGCCATAACAATACCGATATCAGTACCAAGAGTTAAGTCCATTGTACATAATGCTAAAAATCCTGCGAATGTTGTAAGGGATGAACCAAGTACTGATTGAAATGTTGCCACAATTGCACTAGCCATTGCATCTTGTTTTGACATCTTTGGATTATCAAGTTTTGCTTGTTCATATTTATGATACAAGAATATTGAGAAGTCCATTGTAACCCCAAGCTGTAAGACTGCAGTTATTGCTTGAGTTATATAAGAAATTTGTCCTAAGAAAATATTTGACCCCATGTTGTAAATAATAGCAAAACCGATATTTCCCAGTAAGAAGAATGGTATAACATAAGAGTCAGTTGCTACAAATAAGACTGCTAAACAAAGAATAACAGCAATTGTTACATAAGCAAATATTTCTTTATTTGATAAATCCATTGTATCAATTACCATACTTGTCATACTACTTACTTTTGTAGCATCACCTACTACTTCACGAAGGCTTCTTACAGCATCAATTGTTACGTCTTCACTAGTTGTACCATCAAATGTTACCATGATAATTGTTTCATTATCTTTATTTAACTTTTCTGCTACTTGAGTTGGTAACATATCAATTGGAATAAGTGTATCAGTTGCATCTGCGATACTAACAACAGCATTTACTCCTTCAATTTTTTTAATATCTTTTTCTAAATCTAATATTTTTTTATTATTAGAACTATCCACCATAACAAAGGCATAAGCACCTAAATCAAAGTCATCTGTTAGAATGTTTTCACCTTTTATGGTATCTACTGAGTCTGGAAGATAAACTAAGATATCGTAGTTAATCCTCGTGTTTATATAACCATAGATAGCAGGTACTAGTAACAAAAAGCTTATTACTAATATAAGTACACTATGGTTTGCTATAAACTTTGCAAATTTTTTCATTTTTTCTCACCACGATATATATACTATGCTAAATAACTAAAAATTTCAAAAACAAAACATTATTTTTGTATAATATCCAACATATTGTTGTTTATTGTGTTATATTTATCCTAACTTGTGTTGTTTATCTTTACAAAAGTAGTTTTTGCTGTATAATGTAGGTAGGTGATTATAATGGCAAAAAAAGTTGATTTAAGAATAATAAAAACAAAAAAGAACCTATACGAAGGCTTATTAAACTTAATGAAAGAAAGAACTTTTGAAGAAATAAAAGTATCTGATATATGCAATAAAGCTTTAACTAATCGTTCTACATTCTATGACCATTTTTCAGATAAATATGAATTATTAGATTCATTGATTAATGATTTGGAAAATGATTTGGTAGAAAAGTTAGAAGAAAATGTAAATTACAGTAATGCCAAAGAATATTATATGCAAATGATTGAAATATTTTTTGACCATATTAGTAACAATATTAATGTTTATTCTTCAATACTTAAGAAAAATAATAATAGCATTGTTATGGATATGGCAAATGATGCCATTTATAGAGATGTAGAAAATCATATTAGAAAAAGTGATAAGATATTAAAAACAGAAATACCTGTAGAAATAATATCTAAATTCTATGTTAGTGCAGTTATAAATGTTTGTTTAGAATATATTAAATTTCCAAATAAATATGAAAAAGAAGATATCCTTAAATACTTAGATACCCTCTTACCTGATAAAATTTATTAATTAAAATAATCCTCATCCATTAATGGTATGATATCAATTCCTGGTGTCTCATATGGATGATTTTTTTTAATTACTTCTAAAACTTCTTTTACTTTTTCAACTATACAAATTACTTCTAACTTTATTTCTTTTACTTTTACTAACTTTTCTTTTCTACCAATTGTTGGATTAGCTTTACTATTTGGTTTAAATGTTCCAATAACTTTTGTTGATACAGAACAATCTGTATAATTTCCAATAACACCAGCTCCAGTATTACAAATTATTTCTCTTAAACTATCTGCATTACTTCTTGGAACCATTACTACTATTTTAACTTTATTTATGTTTATATTCACTTTTATCACCATTTTTATTATGTTTTATCTTTATATTTTTATTCTTCCCGCTTAAAAGAGCTACTAACCCACTAACAGAATGAATATCTTTTTTTAAAGCCACTATTTTATCAGCTTTTGACATAATTCTACCTTCTACAAAAAATGTTTTTCTTAAAGAATAATGCCCTATTTTACCAATATCCGTTGATAACTTAATCATATCTTTATATTTTTGAGGTAATTTATCATACTTTTCTTTATTATTAAGTTCCATATCAGTTCCATCAATTCTTCTTACTGCCAAAGGATACATATGATGCATTACTCCATCAATTATAACCATTGCTTTATCTTTATTTGAAAAATATTTGGGATACCATGTAATAGCATTAGTTATTGCTTCAATCGGATGCACAAAACCATGTTTATTTCGCATTATTTTCTTTATTTCCATATTTTGCCATGGCAACTCATATAAATCATGAAACATTGCTATTTGCACTGCTAAATCAACATTAACATTTTTCATTGTATGATTATTTTTTTTTAATTTACTAGCTAACTTATAAGTAACTATTGCATCACATAAAATGTGGTCTCCAAGAGTTTTTATATCATGATGAAAATAAGGATTACTACATCTTTTAGCAAATTCTTCATGAGTTGCAATATCACCAATTATCTTCCATAACTTCTTTGTATCATAATATGATAATTTATAGTATTTTGCAAATTCTTTATATTTTAAATAAACTTTATTATCATTCATTATTTTCTCTCCACTCTATAATTATAGTACAAAACCAATATATATACAACTTCTTATATATTTAAAATACATAATATTTTGATATTTATATGATATCAAACTTAAAAAAGCCACTTTTTCCAAAGAAAATAACACTTTTAAGCAAAATGTGTTTATAAGTGGCTTGCAATTTTGTATATTCATGGAATAATATATCTGAGGTGTATGTATGGCAATTTATAATTTTCAAGCGTTACAGGCAAAAATTTCTAAATGTAACACTGATGATCTTTACATAAGAATATGTAAAAACATTAAAAGAATAAGAAAGGAAAAATATAAGGAATTCAAAAAGAATTATACTAATAGCACAATAAATCCATATACAACTGAAAATATTGCTGCTTTATTAGATTATAATCACACTCACTATAAAAGATTTGAAAGTGATAATGATTCTACTAAAAAAATTCCATTAAAAAAGATTGTTCTTTTATCTATTATTTTAGATACTTCTATTGAAGATTTAATGAAATAATTGTAAAATACTTCTAAAAAGGAAGTATTTTTTTATGAAAGTTATACACACTTTAAAGCCAATTTATGATAATAATTCTAAAGTACTTATATTAGGAAGTATGCCTAGTATTAAGTCACGTGAACTAAATTTTTATTATGCCAATCCCAACAACAGATTTTGGTCTATCCTAGAAATTTTATTTGAAACAAAACTTACAAATAATAAAGAAAAAGAAGATTTCATACATGAAAACCATATTGCTTTATATGATGTTTTTAAATCTGTAAATATTAAATCTTCTAGTGATGCTTCCATTTCAAATTATGAATTTAATGATTTATCTTCCATCTTTAATTGTACAAACATAAAAGCCATTTTTATCACAGGAAAAACAGCTTATAATGCGTTTATTAAACATTATAAATTAAATATTCCAATTATTTATTTACCAAGTCCATCCAGTGCAAACGCTAAAGAAAGTCTTAAAAAACTCGTAAATTCCTATAAAGTAATATTAGAATTTTTATAATATTCTTCTAAGGTTAAATCATTTTTAAATAAGTATTTCGCTAATTTAAGTCCCACAAATCTAAAATGCCATGGTTCAAAATTATAACCGGTTACATTCTCTTTTCCTTTTGGATATCTTAATATAAAACCATACTTCCACGCATTATTTTTAAGCCAAATAGCTTCCTTATCATTTTCTTTTACATCATCATTATAAATACCATTTTCATAATAAGCAAAATCAATTGCTAAACCAGTTTGATGTTCTGAAGCTCCAGGTAAAGCAACCAACTTAAAAGCTTCATCACCTTTTTCTTTTATTAAAGCATCCAAAACTACTTGTTGATAATTATAACTTCTATAACCACTATCTACTATTATAGGTAATCCTAACCCTTGGGCATCATTAATTAATTTATCAACATATTCTTTTATATCACTTCTAAGCATTGGTTTTAAACTAGCATCTTTAAATTGATGAAAATTATTTTCATTTTCATCAACAACATACATTTCTAAAGGAACATAATCTTTATCTAAAATATGTTCTTTATTAACTAAAACTGTTACATCTAAATCCATTTTTTACCTCAATATATATTATGAATGAACATAACTTAAATTTCTAACGAAATTCAAGTATCTGTGTTACCTCACGGTAACACTTTTCTGTTTCACAGAAACC
>ERZ779851.1145-NODE-1145-length-24394-cov-9.834504_pt1 | contig 24394 bp, 17 predicted proteins | sample MGYA00511094_ERZ779851 | MGnify/ENA primary metagenome ERZ779851 (study PRJEB29588, sample SAMEA2155512) | human gut metagenome | biome: human gut; feature: human-associated habitat; material: faeces | place: Denmark | collected 2008/2010 ...
CTGGATTGGCTACTCGGACTTCTGCAATCGCGTGAAAAACGGATGGTTATTCAGTGGACATTAAATACACCTTATTGGGGAATGCACACTGCATAGAAATCAAAAGAGACGTTATCTGACTATGCTGATTAGCAAGAAGCATAACAGATTGATCAGTGTGATCCTTATACTGCCGTATAAATATGGCTTGCATAACAAGAAAAATCTAATTAAGTCAGCTGAATACTATGCACTTGAATCGGTAGTGAAGCCATCTGGAATGACATAGTTCCAAAACTGTTTAACGCACTCGGCGGTGGGCAGATGCGTAGTAGAACCATCTGGAATGACATAGTTCCAAAACAGTGCTTGCAAGTCCACGGCCAGCTTTCGCGTAGTAGAACCATCTGGAATGACATAGTTCCAAAACCATGCTCTGGTAACGCATGAAGGGAAAAGGGTAGTAGAACCATCTGGAATGACATAGTTCCAAAACTACTGACGACAAAGGGGCAAAGCCTCCTGAGTAGTAGAACCATCTGGAATGACATAGTTCCAAAACAGAGCATCTGGATTGCAACCATCACGGACGGTAGTAGAACCATCTGGAATGACATAGTTCCAAAACATGGAACGTCTGACCGCCCTATCCTCGACGGTAGTAGAACCATCTGGAATGACATAGTTCCAAAACAACCAGCGGACGCCCACGGGAGCCGAAAAGTAGTAGAACCATCTGGAATGACATAGTTCCAAAACCAACCTACACGGTGAGCATCGGCGAAAAGTGTAGTAGAACCATCTGGAATGACATAGTTCCAAAACGGCGCGAATGTCGGGAACATGAAACCAGCAGTAGTAGAACCATCTGGAATGACATAGTTCCAAAACTGATTCTGTCGGAGGAAATCGACGACATCAGTAGTAGAACCATCTGGAATGACATAGTTCCAAAACCGGCAAAACGGAAGCTGGATGCACGGGCTAGTAGTAGAACCATCTGGAATGACATAGTTCCAAAACTATGATTGATTTCTGTGCGGTCTGCGCCCAGTAGTAGAACCATCTGGAATGACATAGTTCCAAAACGCTCTTCGTCGGCTGACACAGCAGCTTCAGGTAGTAGAACCATCTGGAATGACATAGTTCCAAAACGAAGGAAGAAACTCATGCCGATGTTTTGCCGTAGTAGAACCATCTGGAATGACATAGTTCCAAAACTTGTTGATGGTGGACGCGGAATCCTCAAACGTAGTAGAACCATCTGGAATGACATAGTTCCAAAACCCGTCGTTGTCTCATCTACGCCGCGATAAGTAGTAGAACCATCTGGAATGACATAGTTCCAAAACTCTGTGCAGCAGTGCGTATGTTGTTTTTCCGTAGTAGAACCATCTGGAATGACATAGTTCCAAAACGACATACGACCTCACACACTTCCCTATGATGTAGTAGAACCATCTGGAATGACATAGTTCCAAAACTCACAAGAGCCGTAGCCGCCTTAATCAGCGGTAGTAGAACCATCTGGAATGACATAGTTCCAAAACGCCGCCCTGCGAAACCTCCAGCGGCTCGGGTAGTAGAACCATCTGGAATGACATAGTTCCAAAACGACACACGGATTATAAGTCCGTTGCGCTACGTAGTAGAACCATCTGGAATGACATAGTTCCAAAACCTCAAATCCATGAGGTAGGAACCTTTCAGTCGTGAGCCGCTGCCACGCCGGATGGTTCTTTTCTTTTTCAGTATATCACAGCTTGATGATTTTGTCATCATAATTCTGATCAATTTGCCAACGAATTTCCTGCTCATGCATCGGAATCGCCTGATTTTGAAAAATCAGCAGCGTCTTTACTTTCGTGTAGGCGGCATACTTGATAAGCTCTTGCCAATCCGCCTCCGAAAAGTAGTTGTCAAGATTGCAGAGAACCAGCAGTTTTTTCGGCATCCACTCCGCAAGAACATCCAGCAGTTTGCAGATTCGCACCAGCGGCGACGTATTCAGCGGGCAATCAAGCTGCACACCGAGTGCCTTGCAGGCATCCTGTACCGTCATTTCGTCCGGCGCGCTGATTTCCAGCGGGATTTCGCGCGTCACGTCCTGAATGAAATCTGACAGCTCCACCATCTGCTTTTCCCAGCGGACCTGTCGCAGCGGATTTTTGCGAATGAGCTGATTAATTTCCCCGTAAAGTGCCGTCATGATTTTCTTGTTCGCAAAATCAATGTGGAACGGGTCGGTGACGACGTACAGCAGCTTTGCTGCATCCAGAAGGTCATCGTCCTGCAAGAATAAGAAGGGCTCCAAGGATTCTTCGCCCGCTTCCAGCGCAAGGAAACTCTGCACAACCCGCGCGTACAGGTGCGGAGAGGCAATCTGCATCGAAGCCGCATGGTCATCAACGATTGGCAAATCATGCTCGAAGCTGATGTTTCTCAGTATCAAAAGAACCACAACCTCTCTGTCGTATCCAGCTGTTTTTCCTGCGGGCCGCCCAGCAGATAATCAATCTGGCTGTACTGCTTTTCCGTGATAATCATCAGCTGGATTACGCCTTTTGCTGGCTTGATGCGATTAACGCGCTGTTTAATCAGGTCAGCCGACACCGCATTGACTGCCAATTTGCAGTATACCGATTCCTGCATCATCAGAAAGCCGTCCTTGATGAGGTCTCTGCGGAATCGCCCGTATGCGGCGCGCTCTTCCGACGTTGTCACCGGCAAATCAAACATCACGATGACTCTCATGGCTCGCATCCTCATAGTGCATCATCATTCCTTCTGTCCATTCCGTCTGACCGTCAAGGTAATCCGTTGTATTGCGCACAAAGCGAGCGATGGCAGTGTTGACATACATCTTTTGCTGCTGATAGCAAATTTCTGTATTCAGGATGTCCAGCAGTTCGTACTTATATTCCTTGTCAAACGTGCGCTCTCCCTGATGCAGCACGACCTCATCCACCAGAAAGCGGAATGGTTCCATCAAATCACAGGAAAGATTGAAACTGTTGTACGCATTCCGATGGTGAATCCCCAGCTGCGTCGCGTAGCCGCGTGCCGTAACTTCCTTATTAAAGCAGGAAAGTAGCAGCGAATAGCCATAGTTCAATGCTGCATTGCGGTCACTTTTCAAATCGCGCGAAAAATCCTTGCCGAAAATGCGGTTGAAATAGACCTTCGCTGCGTGTCCCTCGCGATTCGTCGCGTCGCCAGGCGTGACGGTCTCCGCGAAGGCTGCAATTTGTCTTGCAGCCTCCACGGAAACTTCCTGCATCACGCCCGCCTGATTAAGAATCTTCTGCTGGATGATTTGCTGCCACAGCGCCGCTTTCCGCGCATCACTCCAGTTTGCCTGCGCCATCATCCTTGCCGCTGTATCATGGCTTCCGGCATAGGGGAGTACCTGACCGCATGGATTCCGCTTTTCATCACAGAAGATGACGTTCACCTTTTCGTGCATCAGTTCGCAGATAAGGTAGCCCGTCAGTGTGACCATCGTCGTGTCCAGAATCAGCGTGTGCAGTTCCGAAATGTGAACCGTCCGCACCTCATCGCCGCGAATGATGAGAAAACCGTCCTTATACGTCAGCTTGCACGGGCTTTGAATCACGACGGTTCGGAATCCGGCCATAGCTTCGTCCTCTTCTCGCGCAGTCCTGTGATGGACTGGTCAATCAGGTCAACGTCCTTTGTCGGTATGCCTCGGATTCTCCAATCTTCGCAGGTAATCCATTCTTTTGAAACTTTTCGCTGCTTGCCCATCGCATTCAGCAGCTCGCTCACCATGGCTGTCCAATCGGCATCTGTAAGCTGCTCAGGGGTCTCAAGGTTTTTCAAAATACGGTTGATATCGTCAGCCTTGCACTTTTGATAAAATACGGCATATTGCGTTTTGAATTTTTCAAGTAAATGAAGCACTGTTTCTTTAAGCTGTTCCGGGTTCAAATCATCCTTTTTCCCACGGAACAGCAAAGCAATGGTTGTCATGTCCTTTCCCGATACAAACAGCTGCTTTCCGTTGGTAATCGTTACTCTTGCAGCATTTTTCTTGCTCGTAAGAATATCAATCGTCTGCCCGCCGCGAAGCACAAAAATGCCGCCATCCCATTCTAACATTTGGTTCATCAGAAGCCGCGGACGCACCACGGTTACGCCGGGAATCTTATCAGCTGCAAAAGCACGAATCAATTCGTCTGCCTTTTCTACGGGAACATTTGCGTAAACCGGGATACCTACAACCCTGTGGTAGACCTTTTTCCCTTGCGTATACTGAATTGCAGTCATAAATGCCGGATTGATGCTGTCAAATCCACCATAGCGCTGGCAAGGTAGTCCCTTTTTCAGCGGCATTTTCGCACTTTTGTTTCCTGCACGGTATCGTGAATCTTCTGTAATTTTCCCCGATTTCTGCCGTTTCAGAAACACCACATGCCCATCATGGTATCCCCAGACTGCCTTCAAGTAGCAAATTTCCTGCTGGGCATTTCGGATGATTTCCCTGGTATCCGCATCCACCTGATCCCGGCTGAATCTCGCCAGTATCATGCCGTGCTTCGAGCTTAAATCAACCTTGTCATCGGCCTTCTTTGCTCCCTGCGCCTTTCTGAATCGAATCGCCGCGGACGACTCATTGTCGAGCCACGGCATAAAGCGCTCCACGAAGTTTCCCATTGTTGCCGCAAGGAAGGCATCATACGCATGGTGCATGTCGTTTAGCTCACGAATCTTGTAAAGTCCGTACTGCTCCCGCAGTTCCGAGGACAGTCCTGCCTTGATGCCGCTCACATGCACATCCGGATAATAGCGCTTGAACAGCTCCGTCACGCACTGCACCATCTGTCCTGTTTCCACAAGCTGCCGCGCGGCAAACTTTTGTTTGTCATCAGCGCTTACCATACTGCGCGTCAGATTCTTGAACTTCTTTTCGCCCATGAATCCCTTCTGGCGCAGATAATTCCACCACGGGCGCTGTGAATCCCGAATGCTATCCGCCAGCAGAAGGTTGTCTGCCTTGCGCTGATTTTCACCCGACAGCACCAGTGCGCGGTTTTCAATCGAGTTGTCCACGATATAGCATTGCGGCAAGATGTGGTCAATCTGCGTCGTTGCCGAAAGCTGGTCAAAATCAAGCGGCTTGCCGCTGTAAAGCGATTTTCCCAGCTGCAGCAGATACAGGTATTGCTGATCATCCAGTTTCTTTTTATCCTTGCAGTTTTTCAATACGTTCCAGCACTCTGACGGCACTTTCTCCGCTGTCTTATCTTCCGCCAACTCTTTATACATCTGCTCCACTTGGTTCAGACGTGACTGCGTGCGCTGTTTCTTTTCATCCGGCGTTTCTTCGCGCGTGTTTTCCAGATAAATGGCGTGCGGATGGCAGCCCTGATGATCAATCAGTTCCTTCACAATGCGCACTGCCGTCCAAATTCCGCGTTTCAGTGCCGGAGAAACCTGCAATTTCCGAATCTCGTCGTATTCGATTTCCTCTTTCGGTTCGCCCAGTTCCATCAGCCGCTCTTTTGCAATCTTCTCTTGAAAATGGTATTGCGGATTGTTCAGCACCTGCATGAAGTTTTCATTCGTCGCGCGCAGAACTTCCATGATTGTTGCCGGCTGATTCTCATATTCACCCAGCACACCAGTCAGCAGCTTTTCGCTCAGTCGTCCCCAGCCAGTATAGCGACGCTGCACCAGAAAACTCAGCTGCGTATCCGTTACGTCCGGATATTTTTCTTGAATCAGCTTCTTCAGGATGCTGCGATCCTCAAAGATGGTACTCCAGCGCACCAGCGTTTCCAGCTGCTCCATCGTCTGGTCGTTCACGGTGAATCCGTGCTTCTCCAAGTCATACCGTGTGCGCAGACTCGCCGTGAATTTCCCCGACTCCTGCGTGCCGGAAATATCATTCTCCGTAACATCCGTGTATGGGCTATTCTGCCGAAGCCACTTTGCAAACACTTTGTAGGAAACTGACTTGTTCTTAGCGAAGAGTTCATCCAGCATCCGCTGTTTCAGCTGAACATCACGAATCAGATTGCCCTTTACGCGGACGCGGTTCAGCTCATTCAGCATAAGGTACTCTTCATACAGCAGGGAATGCAGCGGCAGCACGTCCTTTATCGGCAGATAGGTGCATTTGTTTGTCAAGTTCGCAATGAACCCCTCCGCCGTTTTCGTCTGATTCACCACGTCAAAAAAATTCCACGGATAGGCAGGCTGTGTTTTGTCGCGCACAATCCACTTCTGGAACGGGCTGTTCTTATCTTGATACAGCGGGCCGACATAATACGGCAGACGGAACGTGCAGATGCTGAGGATTTTCTCCCGATTTTCCCGCAGCGTCGGATAATACTTTCCCTGCGCGTCAAGTATTTTCGCCAGCTCTTCGGCCTGAATCTGGTTCGGGATTTGACCGTTCAGATTGATGCGCTGCAGCGGCAAAAAGACGTTGTCTGCTTTCATTTCTTCCAGCATTTCATTTGCTTCTGCTCGTGCGTTTTCAGGAAGGTCAATTTTCTTGCTTTCAAGTATTCTTCTGCATTTATTATAGAAACCTTCTGGTATACTCTTGATTTTCGCGCCTTCCTGTCGGCAGCGTGTAAACTTCTCTTGCTGAAAGCGTGCTGGGCTTGTCAAATGGTGCGTATAGGCAGCATATCCCGATGGGTCGTTATCATCACGGAATAGTGTAACATACTCGTCTTTTCGGTACGTCCTGATCCATTTTTTCAGTCTTTTTAGGTCAGCCTTATGCTTTTCATAACGCGCTACCATCATGTCGGAAATCGTCTGCCCGTTTTGACGAATTTCCGCAAACAGCTGCCAGCGATACAGCTCCAATATCCGCGTGAATACTTCCGCCTGCGCTTCTGTCATCCCGGCAAGATACGTTTCTTCCGTTTCGCCCTCAATGACGCCTAAGGAGGTTTTTTCTGATGCATCCGTCTGACTTTCATAGCCAATCAGCGCTTTCAAAGAACCTTTATAGCCCAAAAGAAGTGACGCGAGTGCTTGTGCAGCCTCTTTGCTTTCTTTTTTCTTGCCTGCGTACAGCAGCTTCTGGATCTGTTCCTTGCGCGCCATGCCACGGAGCGAGTGATTTTCCATCGCGTGACAGATTTCCTTTGCCGCATTTTCTGCCGGCGCAAGCCCGCAGACAAAACTTTCGGGGTCTGTCAGCAATTCCAGCAGCTCCTGCATCTTTTGCGGTGCTTCCGCACCGATGTCAGACAGCGTTTGCCCTTCCATCAGGAAATGCCCGCGATATTTGATGATGTGGTGCATCGCCAGATAGACATAGCGGATGTCCGCCTGCTTTGTGCTTTTCACCAGCTCATTGCGAATATGATAAATCGTCGGCAGCGTCTCAACGGATACTGTTCCATCCACAAACAGTGCTTTGGGCAGCTTCGCATAAAACTTCTCATACTTGCTGTCCACTGCCCATAAAAACGATTCGTTCATCCGAAGAAAAAACGCTGGGTCTGCCGCGCACACATCCGGCGCAACCAGTGCTTGCAGCAATTTGATGCGCTTGCGCCGACGTGCCAGCCGACGCCGCGCTGAACGCTTCTGGCGACGTTCTTTCGCCGTCTGCGCTTCCTCAAATAGAACAGAACCGTACGTCGGACGTTTGTGAAAGCGAAGCAGCCGCCCCTTTTCGTCCGTCATTGCGTAGCCAACAGAACTTGTGCCAATATCCAGCCCGATATTGTAGACTTCTTTCATGATGGTGCGCCTCTTTCCTTTGCTTTGTCGCTCTATGAATCGCTTTTGCAAACGCTTGAAGTGTTTCCTACACGATATGCGCACTTATGAAAAAAGCCGCTTTCGCGGCGGAGCCTCTAAAAGCTCGCAAACGGTGAGGGAAACTCCCTGGTTTTGACTCACTATACCATTCCAGATGGTTCGTTTTCATTATATAGTACTTTGTGCATTCTGTCAAGTGGTTTTGTGATTTTTTTTGCTTTTTCTTCTTATCTTTTATTGTTCATTTCGTGCTTTATTAGGAAGCAATGACTGTAGCACCCGCCTTTTGCTTGACCATATCCTGAAATCCGAAATTGGCAATGTAATGGACTGGTGCAAAGTGGATAAAGAAGATTATCTTCTTGCGATGGAACGCAGCCCTATTAATTGAGATTGCTAATTTCCTGCACTGATAAGAAGCTTTTGCATTCGTACCAATTCGCTTCCCATTTTAATAGCTTCCTGAGAAAAACATATTATCTGCTCAAAGTTCAGAATGCAAGCGATCACGGTTTCCTTCTCTTCGATAGTCATCTGCAATCTATAGTCATCTGCAATCTGTTGAAGTATCGCTGCTGTATGCGGATAGCTAATGCTTAATGTCTGTGCGTCAGCGGTAAATTCCGCTGCTTTTCGCATCTAATCACTTCATGAGGCGAAACGTTCGTGCAAATCGGTCGTATTCACCCTAAATTTACGAAATGCTATTGAATATCCGCTCTTTCGGTGGTATACTGAAATAGTTATGCTATAATTCTGTGCTGAGGTGAGAACTATGAGAGCAAGCTACAAAAAACTGTGGAAACTGCTTGTCGATAAGGATATGAGCAAAGGCGATCTTCACAAGGCGTCGGGGCTATCTTCCAGCACCATGACGAAACTCCGAAAAGGCGAAGATGTGTCCATGGAAGCGTTGAGAAAAATCTGCATTTGCCTCGACTGCAATATCGGTGACATCGTGGAGTTTGTAGACGAAAGCAAGAGTAAGAGTCCACTTTATGTGACCGCCAATATGGTAGGATAACAATGAGCTTGGGAAAACGGCTTGGATGGAGAAGCGAATGGAACGATCTCTGATTTATAACGGCACGATTACGGCGGAACAGTTCCTCTTTTACGAAATCCGCATTGCATCGAAATATTACCTCAGCGGAACATCCGTGGAGGACGCTATCGAGAAAATCAAAAAGAACAATCTATTTCAATACCCGACCGAGCGGCTTGTTGCCCGCATGGTGCGAAGCTGCTATAAGCGGCTGGATGCATTAGACGATGAACAACTCCGGCAGGAATTATCATCGGCTCCTACTGAGATTGCAAAGCAGATCAACCTCTATGCCATGATGCGCTACAATCGCATTGTGTGGGACTTCATGGTTGGCTTGATTGGAGAAAAGTTCCGAAGTCAGGACTTCGAGTTTTCTCGAAAAGACCTGAACGTGTTCTTCTCCCACTTACAGGAGCAGAACGATGATATTGCCGGATGGAGCGAGTCAACAGTCAATAAAATCAAGCAAGTTCTGACAAAGGCTCTGGTCGAGACCCAGATTCTTGACACCTTTAAATCGACACGGCTCAATCCGCTGTTCCTTTGCGAAGAGCTGGAAGAAGGCATCCGCAGAAATAACGATCTCGAAGCACTCGCAGCTTTTAACTGTTTTAGATAGGAGACTCTGGCATGAGCGACATCAAGCAAAAGTTGGATAGAATCCGGGACAGAATATCCGACCCCAGTTTTCTTGCTAACAAAGGATTAAGCAATGAAGTCGGCATTCATGTGTTCTGCTACGATCCGGCAGACGAGTTGATTGTCAGAGACTTCGTTTCCCGGCTGAAAGCAGAGAACGGGACGCCATACCACATTAAGGAGTGCGATCTCTATGAGATTTTTCTCAACCTCTTGGAGGACAAGCGCGTTTTGAAATCTGTGGACGGACTGGAAGAAAAGCGCGGAAAGGAATACCTTCTCAAACAACTTCAAAAGATTGCAACGCCGGAGGCGCTTCTGGAATACATGAAGTACGAACCGCATGAATACGGAGACGTTCTATTCCTGACCGGCGTGGGAAAAATCTTCCCATTTATGCGCTCTCATAAAATGCTGGACAGTATGCAGCATCTCTTTGAGGACATTCCCATCGTCATGTTCTATCCGGGATCGTTCAACGGACAAGACCTCGGATTATTTGGAAAGTTTCTGGACGGACACTACTACCGAGCATTCAACCTTTTGTAATTGGAGGAAGACACCATGAAAATACAGAGCATGTTCCAAAAGAACATCGACCGTGACATCAACGGTGTTGTGCAGGTATCGCAGGACGACCAGCGTAGTGTGAGGCAGGAACTTGACGAGTATATTATCACGAAAGAACTACGACGCCATTTTGCCACGTTCTTTGATAACTATGTTAAAGCCATCGATTATCCGACAGGAAAAATAGGCGTTTGGATTTCTGGTTTCTTTGGAAGTGGTAAATCTCACTTTCTGAAAATGTTGTCTTACCTTCTCTCCAACAAAGAGGTGGATGGTAAACACGCTATTGATTACTTCACGGACAAATTCGACGACCCGATGATGTACGCCGATGCAGCCAGATGCTCGTCAATGCCGACTGAGACAATCTTGTTTGATATTCTAAAACAGGCACCAGTGAACAAGGATGAAACTGCAATTCTACGTGTTTTTGCAAAGATGTTTTATCGGCACTGCGGCTTTTATGGGGATGATCTGAAGGTTGCTCGGTTGGAGCGTTTTATCGAAAAGCAGGGTAAAACAGAGGCGTTTCGTGCGGCGTTTGAAAGTGTACATGGTGCGCCGTGGGTGGATGATCGCGACGCATTTGCCTTTTTTGAAGATGATCTTGTAACAGTTTTGCAAGATGTACTTGGAATGAGCGAACAGGCGGCACGTAATTGGTTTAACGGAGAGGAGACAAATGAGTTAAGCGTCGCTCAGTTGGTGGACGACATTGTCGCATATGTTGACACCAAACCGAACAATTTCCGGCTTTTGTTTATGGTGGATGAAGTCGGCTTCTTTATTGGAGACAACAGTGATCTGATGGGAAATTTACAAGCTATTGTTGAGGAAATTGGTAGACGATGCTCTGGCAAGGTGTGGGTCATGGTCACAAGTCAGGAAGCGATTGACTCCGTTGTGAAAGTATCTGGCGATGACTTCTCCAAGATTCAGGGACGCTTCAATACTCGGCTGAGCTTGTCTTCCTCGTCCGTCGATGAGGTCATCAAAAAGCGTGTTCTGGCGAAGACGGAGGACGCAGATCTCCTCCTGCAGATGGAGTATGATAAAGAAGCTTCCGGCTTAAAGAGCCTGTTCGCATTTGACAATCCGATTCTCGATATCAAGGGCTTTACCAGCGCAGCAGAGTTCAGCGCGACCTTCCCCTTTGTGCCGTATCAGTTCATTATCATCCAGAAGGTGCTTGCAGAAATCCGCAAGCACGGTAACTCCGGCAAGCACCTTTCGGGCGGTGAACGCTCCATGCTGTCCGGCTTCCAAGAGGCGGCGCAGAAAATCGAAGACAAGGACGAGAACGCCCTTGTGCCGTTCTATCAGTTTTATGACACGGTACATACTTTTCTTGAAAGTACCATTCGCCGAGTTATCGACCGCTGCCAGAATGCGGCGGATGCCCACGATGGCTTGGAACAGCAGGACGTGAACGTCCTCAAGTTACTCTACCTTGTCCGTTATATTGAGGATGTCAAGGCGAATATTGAAAACATCGCCATCCTGATGATTGATGATATTCACACGGACAAGATTGCCCTCCGTGCGTCCATCACGGCTTCACTGGAACGCCTTCTGACACAGAACTACATCTCCCGCAACGGCGATACCTATGCTTTCCTGACGGACGAGGAACAGGATATTGCCATCGACATCAAGAACACGCCGGTTGACAGCGCACAGATAGTCCAGAGCATTTCTCAGACGGTTTATGGCGAAATCTATCCGGCAAAGAAATATAAATACGGCAAGTACGACTTTGCCTACGATCAGTATGTGGACGAGACGCTGAACGGCGCGTCCACTGGCGGAATGCGGCTTCGCATTGTCACCGTGGCAAGCGACCTCTACGCCGTTGACACTCAGCGGCTTATCTTGGAATCGCAGGTCAACAATGCGGCAATCGTTGTCCTTTCGACGGACACACCCTACTTTGACGAGCTGGAACAGGCAATGAAAATCCGCAAGTATGTCAAGCAGCGCAACGTGTCGCAGATGCCGGAGAGTATCCAGCGGATCATCCGCGATCGCAACGACGAGGCGCGGAAACTGGAAAGCCACGCGAGAGCCTTGATTGAAAAAGCCATCGTCGAGGGCAAGTCCTATGTTCACGGAGAGATTCTCGACCTGAAATACGGCTCCGCAAAGGAAAAGCTGGACGAGGCGATGAAGAACCTTGTCGAGAGCGTCTATTCCAAGCTCAACATGGTTAAACAGTTTGTGGACAGTGATGCTGGTATTCTCGAGATTCTCAACAGTACGCATGAAGAGTTCGGCTTCACCGGACTGGGCGCGAACAACGAAGATGCTCTCAATGAAATCAGCCAGTGGTTGGAGCTGCAAAATCAGAAGATGCTCACGACCTCGATGGGCGATGTGCAGCGCCGGTATCAGGCGATCCCCTACGGCTGGAAGGAGATCGACATCGCAGCCCTGATTGCCCGTCTGATCGTCCAGCAGAAAATCCAGATCAACTATGGCGGCGCGGTGGTCGGCAAGGAAGAACGCCGATTGGTGGACTTCCTGCGAAAGAAGACCGAGATTGACAGAGCCATCGTTGTGCGGCGTATTGCGCCCTCCGAAGAGCTGATTCGCAAGAGCATCAACTTCCTGCGCGACTATCTGGGCGCAATGGACATCCCCTCTGATGAGGATGGACTGATTCGCTTTGTCCTGAGTACCTTTGAAACCAAGCGGAGCCACTATCAGAAGCTCCTTGATGATTTCTACACCAAAGAGAGTTACCCCGAAAAGGAAACCGTCACTGCAGCCCGCGACCTAATGAACGATGTTCTGAGCCAGCGCAAGGACAATGTTGCGCTGCTCAAGTGGATGTTGCAGAAACAGGACGATCTTCTCGATTCCGCCGAAGATATGGGAGACGTGGAGATGTTCTTTAAGACGCAGTGGACTGTTTTCGCCAATGCTAAGAATCGCCTTGCCTACATTCTCAAGGAGAAAGACTACTTTGCAACAGATATTGATACGTTGAACGTCATCAACACGATGTCTACGATTCTTGCCATGACGAAGCCTTATTCCCGCATCGGGGAGCTGCCGGAGCTTGTCCAGAAGGTCAAGGCCGCCTACGACGGCTTGATGGATATGAAGCGCGAGGAAGTTGCTGAGAACATCCGCCAGTGTATGCAGGATGTTCACCAGCTTGCCAACGAAGCGTGGGATGCCAGGACGCTTCTCCATCAGGCAGACGATTATTTTGTGTGCAAGCGCGAAGCGGCGAAAGTTTCGACATCCCTCACCGAGCTGGATGCCATGATTACGCAGCTTCTGAGTTACAAGGACGCAATCTGCCGCCGCATGGAGGTCATGTCCGTCTCCCATCAGCAGGAAGCACTGAATCCCACGCCCGCAACGCCCACACCGAAGCCACCGAAAATCATGACCGTGCGTCGATACGACCTCTGTTCGGTCAAGCGTCTGCAAAGCAAGGAAGACATTGATAAGTACGTCGAGGCGATTCGCGAAAAGCTCATGAAGACGCTCGAAAGCTGCGACGGTGTGCAGATTAACTAAAGGAGCATAAGAAGATGAACAAATCAAAGATTCAAAAGTTTGCCGTGGACGGGCATAAGCTCCTTTACAAGCAGATTGCCCAGAGAGCTTATCAGTACGGCATAGAAGAAGGAAATGTCGGCAAGGCAGATGCTACCGAAGTTCGCGGTCGCATTCTCTCTCCGCTTGAGAAGAGCCAGAGAGCGGCGTTGATTGCTGAAATCAATGCCAATGGCTATCCGCAGACTATCGAGCGTGTCACCTATATCTGGTTCAACCGCATTGTTGCGCTTCGGTTTATGGAGGTCAATAACTATCTGCCCTCCCACATCCGCGTGTTCTCGGACGCATCCGGCGCATTCAAGCCGGAGATTTTGAACGATGTCCTTCACCTTGAGATGGAAGGCTTGGACAAGGCGCAGGTCGCGGAGTATATTGAAAATAATAACACCGAAGAACTGTATCGTTACTTGCTCCTGACGCAGTGTGCGGAACTGAAAGCAGCGCTGCCGGATGTGTTTGGACTTGCGCAGCGTGATAAAGATTACACAGAATTGCTTTTTCCGAATAATATGCTTCACCAAGATAGTTTTATCGGAAAAGTTGTAAGCGATATTGATGAGGTAGATTGGGGTACTGCGGAAAACTGGCAAAACAGTGACAGCGATCATTTAGTTCAGATTATTGGCTGGCTGTATCAGTATTACAACACCGAGCTGAAAGACGATACCTTTGCCCTGCTCAAGAAGAATGTCAAAATCACGAAGGAACGCATCCCTGCCGCGACGCAGCTTTTCACGCCGGACTGGATCGTCCGCTATATGGTGGAAAACTCCCTCGGCAGACTTTGGCTGGAAGGTCACCCCAATGCCGAACTGCGGGGCGGCTGGAAATATTATCTGGACGAAGCAGAGCAGGAGCCGGAGGTGGATGCGCAGCTTGCCAAGCTCCGCGAGGAATACAAGACCATCAAGCCGGAAGAGATCAAGGTCATCGACCCCTGCATGGGCAGCGGTCATATCCTTGTCTATGCCTTCGATGTGCTGATACAGATTTATACCTCTGCCGGTTGGAATCAGCGCGAGGCGGTGCAGAGCATCCTCAAGAATAATCTCTACGGTCTCGACATTGATGACCGTGCGGCGCAGCTTGCCTATTTTGCGGTCATGATGAAGGCGCGGCAGTATGACCGCCGCTTGCTCACGCGCGGGATTCAGCCGAATATCTACTCTATCCGCGAGAGCAACGGCATTCAGGCAATGACCATCAAGTATTTCTACAAGAATGATCCGAAGCTGAAAACCGATATTGAAAGCATCGTCACCGAAATGCGGGACGCCAAGGAGTACGGCTCTATCCTGAACATCACACCCGTGGACTTTGCCGGACTGTATGCCCGGTTTGACGAGATCCGCGAGGATATCGATATGATGCAGAAACCGGCGTTGGAGGAACTGCTGCCGCTGGTCAAATGCGCCGAATTGCTGGCGCAGAAGTATGATGTGGTGGTGACAAATCCGCCGTATGCCGCTGTATCCGGGCTTGCGGATGATATGAGCAAGTTTATCAAGGCAAATTACCCGGACAGCAAAGCCGACCTATTTGCCGTGTTTATTGAGCGCTGTGGCGAAATGCTGGTGCAGGATGGCTATCAGGCGATGATCACGCAGCACGCTTGGATGTTCCTGTCCAGCTTTGAGAAACTGCGTACAAAGCTGCTGGCAGTCGATATTGTCAATATGGCACACCTCGGCGCAAGAGCCTTTGAGGAGATCGGCGGCGAAGTGGTGCAGACCACATCGTTTGTCATCCGCAAAAGCCACATTGCGGACTATAAGGGCGAGTATTGCCGCTTGATCGAGCCAACTTCTCAGCAAGGAAAAGTGGATATGTTCCTTGCTGGCGAAAACCGCTACGAAACCGACCAGACCAATTTCTCCAAAATCCCCGGCTCGCCTGTTGCATATTGGGCAAGCGAGGCTGTTCAGAATGCGTTTGCGGAGACATCGCTATACACACTGTCTTCATCACCGAGTCAAAATGTGACTGGCAACAATGATAAGTTTGTTCGTAAACACTGGGAGCTGCCTCAGAACGAAATTGGTGGGGCTGATGATTGGATTTTCTATGCCAAGGGCGGTGGCTTTAGAAAATGGTGGGGAAATCTTACTGATGTTGTTAACTGGACTCCCGAAGCAAGGAGAATATACCAATTTGGTGACGGAAAGCACGCTTCGCAAATTATAAACAAAGAATATTGGTATAAGAAAGGTATTACATGGGGGTTAATCACATCAGCGCTTCCAAGTTTTAGAGTCATGCCAAGCGGAGCGACATATGACAAAGGCGGATCGACAATTATTGTTGAAGAGCAGGTATACTCCTTTGTGTTAGGGTTATTAAATTCTTGTGTATATTTAACGATTGTATCTATGCTTAACCCAACCCTTAATTTTCAAGTAAAAGATGTGCGTTCTATGCCGCTGATTTTGAACGAGAAAGATCGGATAGATAAAGCTGTCGGTGATTGTGTTAATGAATCAAAAACGGACTGGGACTCCTATGAAAACTCGTGGAACTTCAAGCGGAATCCGCTGGTGTGATATGGACGCCGAGTAATAGCGTCATTACAATTAGTAAGATACCTAATTTCTCAATACTCTAACTACCAAAGGAGAATATATCATGGCGAAGAATAAGTTGAAAATAATGCTTAGTTTCATGCGCGAACTCAACGATAATAATATTCCCTGTGCCGCAGATTATGATATTACTGCGGGTGAATTTGGAGACATTATAGAGATGTGTCAAGATGCAGGGTATATCAAGAATGCAAAGGTAATTAGAGGTGGTCAAGGAAATAAAGTCCGCGGCTTGTGGCTGGATACAGTGAAACTAACGGTTTCCGGATTAGAATACCTACACAATAACTCTGCACTGATGAAAACGTATAAAGGAATGAAATTCATACAAGATTGGCTGCCGTGGTGATTCTGCGAGAAAGACTGATATTCAATGGATCAGTATATAGATAAGAATTTGAGAAGCAGACCTATGGGCGGAATGTTATCCAATAAATACGCCGCTTCACAACACATATTCGGAGTATGATTACGGCTCCCACGAAACCTCGTGAGACTACAAGCGGGGTCTGTTGGCTTAGGAGGAAAGCATGGCTGATATAATTATCTTCAACAACAGTCAAATAACGCAAATTAGTCATCTGTTTGGTGACCGGGTGATGACAGGAAGTGAAATTACGCGCGTGTTCACCCGACTCGGCATTTCTGATAGCAGTGGAGAGTCTACAAAATGGCGTAGGCTGGAATACGCCTTTACCGCTCGCCAGAATAATGACCACGCAGGAAATGCAATCTTGCGTTTTATTCAAGAAGTATTGTCACCTGTAAACTATGTTCAGCGGCAAGATGAATTTGAGGATTACCGTTCCGAGCTTAATGGCATCCTTTCGTTTAGTGGAATACAATATCGGAACGACGGAAAGTTTGAAAAGGTGTCAGCAGCAACGACTATAAGCGATGCTCAAAAAAGAATACAGAGCATTCTACCCAAACTTCGTCAACGAGGCGTTCACGCACGCGTAATTCAGTACTGCAACGAAGAACTTCTGAAAGAGAATTATTTTCACGCTGTTCTCGAAGCAACAAAAAGTCTTGCAGAGCAAGTTCGGCAGTTGAGTAACCTCACGGAAGATGGTTCGCCTTTGTATGATAAGGCATTTTCAACTTCCTCGCCATATTTGATATTAAACAGCCTCCAAACTGAAAGCGAAAAGAACCAACAAAAAGGTTTTTGTCTAATGTTAAAAGGTATAAACAGCATGGTGCGAAATGTTACTGCACATACGCCTAAAATCAAGTGGATTATTGATGAGGATGAAGCAGTAGACATTCTAATGACGATCTCATTCCTGCATAAGAATTTGGATAGTTGCCAAGTTGTAAGAATGGAACCGTGAAATGATAAAGCGTAAGCGAAGCAAAGGAGAAACGCTATGCCATATTTAGAAACTGTTCAAGAGCTTCTGGATGATGGCACATCACTTAGCACCAATTTGGTACTATCTTGGTACGAACTTAGAACCAACTTGAATACTAAACTTGCGACCTGACACGCAAGTTTAGTATTCAAGTTGTAGGAGGAATTATTGATATGGGAAACCTGATTTCCGAGAAATATGCTGCTTGGCAAGCCGAGTGCGAAGAGCGCTTCCAGCAACTCAAAAAGAACGAAGAAGAACTCAACCGCATTTTCATTGACATTTACGGCTTGCAGGACGAATTGACGCCGGATGTGGCGGACAAGGATGTGACCGTGCATCGCGTGTTTGACCGTAAAGATGATGTGCCGGAGTCCATGAAGGGCAGCAACTTCGTCCGTACCATGCGCGACGAGATCGTCTCCCTCATCTCCTATGCCGTGGGCTGTATGTTCGGGCGGTATTCTCTGGACGTGGACGGTCTTGCCTATGCGGGCGGCGAATGGGATGCCAGCAAGTACAAGACCATCATCCCGGACAGCGACAATATCATCCCCATCTGCGATGACGAGTATTTTGACGATGACATTACCGGGCTTTTTGTAGAGTTTGTCCGCAAGGTCTATGGCGATGATACGCTGGAAGAAAACCTCAAGTTTGTTGCCGACGCACTCGGCGGCAAGGGTACGCCCCGCGAGGTGATCCGCAGCTACTTCTTGAATGACTTCTATGCCGACCACCTGAAAACCTATCAGAAGCGTCCGATCTACTGGCTCTTTGACAGCGGCAAAAAGAACGGTTTCAAGGCGCTGTGCTATATGCACCGCTACCAGCGCGATCTTCTCGCCCGCCTGCGCACCGACTATGTTCATGAGCAGCAGGAACGTTACCGCACACAGCTTGCCCAGATTGCTGATGCCATCGACCACGCCAGCGCATCCGAGCGCGTGAAGCTGACCAAGCAGCAGAAGAAGTTCCAAGAGCAAGCGGCGGAACTGCAAAAATACGAGGAAAAGGTTCACCACCTTGCCGACCGGAACATCAAGATTGACCTTGATGACGGCGTAAAGCATAACTATGAGCTGTTTGCCGACGTGTTGGCAAAGATTAAGTAACAAAGGAGACACACCATGAACTTATATGAAGAGATCCGCGAGCTGATTGATCTGAAAACAGAAGGCGATTACTGGGATTTTAAGGTTCAGTGGCATGAAAACAATGCCGATCTCCTTCATGATATTATTTGTATGGCAAACAACCTTGTAAACAGGGATGCTTATCTCATTATCGGAGTAAGTGATAGTAAGCATGAAGATGGCGTTAAAATTAAAGGTGTTCCAGAAGAAAATCGCAAATCCCAACAGAACTTGATTGACTTTCTGAAGAATATTAAGTTTGGCGGCGGAATTAGACCAACTGTCTATGTTCAGACGTTGCCCTTTGCAGAAAACTGTTTTGTCGATGTAATAATTATCAAAAACACGAGAAATACACCTTATTATCTTGTCGAGCCTTTTAATGATGGGAGGAAGTGTGTCCAAGCAGGTCACATCTATACCCGCATCGGTGATACGAACACGCCTCAAAAGGGATTTGCAGATATTGATAAGGTTGAATATCTATGGCGTAAAAGATTTGGCGTTGACCTAAGCGTTACTGAAAAACTGCTTCTGATGTTGGACTCCCCTGATGACTGGCTTGGTGATTTTAATAACAGCGATCTTAAGTACCACTCGCTTTATCCTGAGTTTCAGATCAGAATAAATGAAATAGAGGATCAACGGGAGTATCAAGAAAACAGCATTATGAATAACATTGCCGATCATCAATGCAATACAAGGTTTTCGGTAAGTGATCTTGTAATTAAATATCACACGACGCTCATTTATTCGGAGAAAGTCATTTATCTCGATGGCTATAGAATACTTATCCCATTTCCGCAAACTTCCACAGTGCGCCTAAGTCACGAGATGTCTTTGACATATTTATTTTTCGATAGGGATTCTATAAACGGGAAGCTATTTAACTGTCTTGCCTGTTGCGAAAATAATTGGTACTGCGAAAAATGGAAAATGTGCCCTGGTGTTGCTTTTTTGTTGTTCGATGATAAAACAGATCGTCTTTGCTTTGAAGAGTTCGCGTTGCAAAAACTTCCCGTCCTCTTAGATGAGTATGCTCAAGCGTTATCTTCAAAGGGATATAAAAGATCACTGCAAACAGAGGATTTCTATGTTTCTGGTTGGACAAAAGGCGATGAAATTAAGACTTGGCATCTATACGAACAATATAGAGGAATTATGGGCAGCCCCCTTTTAGAAAAAATCCCGAGACTACCGAAGGAGATGAGAAATGATGCAGAATGAAAAAGTACAGTGGGAATTAAAACAGCGTTTTGCAGCCCCCTTGCCGGAGTTCTATCGCCGCAGGATTATCTTCTGGCGGGACGAGGATCGGGACTTTGAGAAGGACATTGACGAGCTGAACTTGGAAGGCGTCAAGATTATCAAGCTGACTGGCACAAACAACTTTGCCGTCAAGAAGCTGCTTCTCCACGACGATTTAGAGAGCAATTACCTCGTCTACTGCCCGATTACATACACCAGCATCGAAGATAATTGGCTTCAGGACATCGAATATTACAGCGAGACCTTCCGCGCAGATTTTATTTCGATGCAGATGGACGAGCTGAATATCGTGCCGTCTGCCGCCATGCGAAAGACGGTCAAGCTTTATACCAAGTTTCTCGAAAGCAAGGAGCGCCGTCAAAAGCTGCGCAGGATTGGGCGGGACTATCAAGCGCCGCTCCAGCTCCACATCGACATTATGGCCGTTCTCGCCGCTTTGAGTGAAGCCTCTGCGCAGAATGTCATCATCGCCGTCCTTGCCGCGGGTCTCGATAAGGAGACAAACAGCGTCTTGCAGAACATCCGCAAGTTTGGCAGCATTGAAGCCTTCTGGCAGCTTGCGCGGAAATACACCGGGTACATTGAGGAAGAAGACAAGCCGCTTTGTTCCTTTGCCGCGCATGTCCTAATGACCGCGCTTTCTCAGACGATGAACGCCTCTGTCCTGAAAGGCTTGGAGCGTTTCGTTTCCGAGACCAACAAGGCGTACTGTTACAGCATCGTCCATGAGTGGCGTTCCCGCGAGGATAACGAGGATTTGTACGAGCTGTGCCGCACCGTAGAGAACGAATTGCAGCTTCCGACGCGCTTTGACAAGTTTGAGCCGGAAACGCTGATTACGGGTGACATCTTCCCGTGCATCAACGAAAGTATCCTGAAACAGCTTTACGCCGAGATCAGCGACCATGTTGTGAAGGTCGATCTCATCATGAAGGTCTGCGAAAACAGGCGCACAGCCGGATGGTACGAACGGTTTTCGGATTATTTTGACTGCCTCTTCTTCATCGGAAAGATGCAGAGCTTCTATCAGGAACACGGCGGCGGATTCCATATCGTTGAGCCGAAGAAAATCTGGAAGCTCTATACGAGCGATTTCTACCGCATGGATGCATATTATCGCCACTTCCACTATGCTTTCGGCAACTCACTCAAGAACGCAAATGATGTTCTGGAAGATGGCTTGAAACATTCGACAACGTTTGTCGAGGCACTGTATCAGAACTGGTTCCTGCGCGAGCTGACTGCTTGCTGGACAAACGCGGCGGCAGATGACCTTGCTGCACTTGGCTATGTTTCGGAAATCGAGAAGCAGCGGGATTTCTACAAGAGATGCGTTGTTTCTGCAAGCAGCAAGAATACCCGTGCATTCGTGATTATCTCGGACGCGCTTCGCTATGAGGTTGCCTCCGAGCTTTCCGAGCGCATTGTCCGCACCACAAAAGGCACTGCCGAGCTTATGTCGATGCAGGCAATCTTCCCGTCCATCACAAAGTTTGGCATGGCAGCCTTGCTTCCGGGGAAGAGCATTTCTGTGAACGACGGTATGGATGTTCTCGTTGACGGAAATCCCATCCGTTCTACCGTAGAGCGGAACGCGATTCTGAATACAGCGCCCAAAGCCAGCGTTGCCATTCAGTACAATGATCTTCTGAATATGAAGAAGAATGAGCGGCGAGAACTGGTTGCTGGAAAAGACATAATCTACATCTACCACAATGCTATTGATGCCATTGGCGATAAAGCTCCTACGGAGTCCAAAGTCTTTGATGCCTGTGAAACGGCTATTCAGGAGCTTTCCGGCATTCTGCGCATCATCGTGAATGAACTGAGCGGAACGAATATCTTCATCACAGCGGATCACGGCTTCCTCTACACCTACAAGCCGCTGAGTGAGAGTGACAAAATCGACCGAAAAACCTTTTCCGGCAATGTGTATGAGCTTGGACGGCGGTATGCGCTTACTGCTCCTGACACAACCGCCGATTTTCTGCTTCCTATCAATCTGGAACAGGAGCTGGATGGAATACCCATCAAGGGCTATGCCCCACAGGATACTATCCGCATGAAGGTTCAGGGCGGCGGTGAGAACTATGTCCACGGCGGCATCAGCTTGCAGGAGCTTGTCGTACCTGTGATTGCTTTCAAGAACCTCCGCACGAGCAACAAGCATTACGTTGAGGTAAAGAACGCGGAGCTGAAACTTCTGAGCGAAGGCCGCAAGGTTTCCAACCTGATTTTCTCGCTGGAGTTCCACCAGCGTCAGCCCGTGGGCGATAAAATTCAGCCCTGCACCTACTCCATCTACATGACGGACGATGAAGGCATGGTGGTCAGCGACCGTCAGACGGTCATTGCGGATAAGACCAGCAGCAATGCAGCAGAGCGCGTGTTCCGTGTCCGGTTCAACCTGAAGGCCGGAACATACGATAAGAAGAAAGTTTACCGTCTGGTGATTGCAAATGACATTGACGTGGAAGAGATTGAGTTCCACATCGACATTGCGTTCGCGGACGATTTCGGCTTCGACTTGTGAGGTGAGCAGAATGGATGAGCAGATAAAGACCGGCGAGATCGGCGACAAGAATGCCGTAATCGACCAAAAACTGCGGCAATTCTTTGACGGCAAGATTGTCCGAAAAGACCTAACGAAGAAAATCAAGGAAGGCGCGAATGTGCCGGTCTACGTCCTTGAGTTTTTGCTTGGTCAGTATTGTAGCTCGGATGATCCGGAAGTCATTGAGACCGGTGTAGCGAACATCAAGCGCATCTTGGCGGACAACTACGTCCGCCCGGATGAATCACAGAAGATTCTCTCCATGCTGCGCCAGCGCGGGATGCACACGGTCATTGACAAAATCACCGTCAACCTGAACATGAAGAAGGATACTTATGAGGCAGAGTTTTCAAACCTCGGCATCAAGAACATTCCCATTTCAGAGGAATATCCAGCGAAGTTTGACCGGCTGCTCTGCGGCGGTATCTGGTGCATTGTGCAGCTCGAATATGAGTTTCTGGAAGAAGAGAAAAATGCCCCTCCCATCCGCATCCGCAAGCTGACGCCGATTCAGATGCCCCATGTGGACATCGAGGAATTGAAGGCAGGCCGAAAGAACTTCACCGAAGAAGAGTGGCTTGAGGTTATGCTGCGTTCCTGCGGTTATGAGCCGGATAAGCTGAACGACCGTGAACGCTGGTTGCTGCTTGCCCGTATGCTGCCGCTTGTCGAGAACAACTTCAACCTCTGTGAGTTAGGTCCGCGAAGCACCGGCAAATCCCATATCTACAAAGAAATCTCCCCGAACAGCATCCTTGTTTCCGGCGGTCAGACCACCGTTGCGAACCTGTTCTACAACATGGGCAGAAAAACCGTTGGCTTGGTGGGGTTGTGGGACTGCGTAGCATTCGACGAGGTTGCCGGCATCAACTTCAAGGACAAAGACGGCATCCAAATCATGAAGGACTATATGGCTTCCGGTTCCTTTGCCCGCGGCAAAGAAGAAAAAAGCCGCGACCGCTTCTATGGTCTTTGTCGGCAACATCAATCAGAGCGTGGATGTGCTGCTGAAAACATCCAGCCTCTTTGACCAGTTTCCTCCTGAAATGGGCATGGACACGGCGTTCCTCGACCGTATGCACTGCTATATCCCCGGCTGGGAGATACCGAAGTTCCGCCCGGAGCATTTCACCAACGACTACGGCTTCATCACCGACTATCTGGCAGCGTTTATCCGAGAGCTTCGCAAGGAGCAGTACGGCGATGCGCTGGATAAGTATTTCCGCCTTGGCAAGAACCTCAATCAGCGCGATACTATTGCCGTCCGCAAAATGGTCGGCGGCATGATTAAGCTGCTCTATCCGGATGGTGTGTTCACGAAAGAGCAGCTTGAAGAAATCCTCAAGTTCGCGCTTGAAATGCGCCGCCGTGTCAAGGAACAGCTCAAGAAGCTTGGCGGCATGGAGTTCTATGATGTCAATTTCTCATACATTGACAACGACACCTTCGAGGAGCATTTCGTTTCCGTTCCCGAACAGGGCGGCGGGAAACTCATCCCCGAAGGAATGTGCAATCCCGGTCAGGTCTATACAGTTTCGCAGGGAAAGAGCGGCATGATTGGTGCCTTCCGTCTGGAATCGCAGATGCTTCCTGGAAGCGGAAAGTTTGAACGGACGGGTCTGAACTCTGACGGCAAATGCAAGGAAGCGGCAAATACTGCCTTCAACTATTTGAAAGCGAACGGCAACCGCATCAGCATCGCAATCAGCACAACAACGAAGGACTATATCATCAACTATCAGGATTTGCAGGGCATCGGCATGACCGAGAGACTTGCACTTCCTACACTGATTGCACTCTGCTCGATTGCACTTGGAAAGCCAACCCTCAGCAGTCTGGCGGTGCTGGGTGAAATCAGCATTGCGGGAACGATGCTCAAGGTGGACGAGCTTGCAAATGCCCTTCAGGTCTGCCTTGATAGCGGTGCAAAGAAG
>ERZ779851.1164-NODE-1164-length-24154-cov-18.714138_pt1 | contig 24154 bp, 20 predicted proteins | sample MGYA00511094_ERZ779851 | MGnify/ENA primary metagenome ERZ779851 (study PRJEB29588, sample SAMEA2155512) | human gut metagenome | biome: human gut; feature: human-associated habitat; material: faeces | place: Denmark | collected 2008/2010 ...
TGTATATTTATAAACAAGCAAGTTGATATTTATTCACTTGCGAAACTTCAGTAATCTCACATATAGACTATATATATATTATGAACAAGAAATTTTTATTTTATTGCGCTTTTATGTTATTACCTATGACGGTAATGTCACAAAACATTATTTATGACTATGATTCTAACGGAAATGTAATTTATAGAAAATTTATTCTCAATGCAGCATTATCGTTAAAATCAGAAGAATCCAAAACAACTATGAAATTTAAATATGATCCAACCTGCTCAAAAGTTCAGATTTCAATAGACCGGCTTTCTGATGAAAACAAAAAAACAGATGTAGCTATATATAATGGTAGCAATAATCTCCTTCTGGAGATGACTTCATTTATAGGAAATACAGGTATAATCGATTTAAGTAATAAACAAAAAGGAATATACATAATAAAAGCATATAATGATGAAATTATAAATTCCACAACCATATATAAAAAATAATTGGAAATAATTTAAAATCATGAAAATTCATTACTTCATAAAGTTTGTTCTAATATTGATAAGTAATACCTTTGTATATTTGTCTGTACTTGCTCAAAATAACGATGTCGTAAACGGTGGGTCTGATAACGGTCTTGTCGGAAGTATTAATGGAACATATGATGTAAATTCAAATGGGCAATTTATTTATGAAATTCCTATTTCTGTAGTTTCAGGCACCGGAGGTGTATCTCCAAAACTATCAATTTCATATAATAGTGGAAACGGCAATGGTCTGTTCGGATATGGATTTGATCTTGGAGGACTTTCCGTAATAAGTCGGTCACCAAGAAATTTGTATAATGATAATATTGCAGATGTTATAAGATTCACTCCACAAGACAGATTCTCTCTAGATGGGCAACGTCTTCAGTTTTTACGCATGGTAAATGGCTTAATGGAATATCGGACAGAATCAGATACTTATTCAAAAATAGTTGCAACAGGTTCAACCACAAATCCCTCTAAATTTACCGTTTACACAAAACATGGACTCATTTATGAATATGAACCTACTGATCTTACAGGTAAGTCTTTGTTCTGGCCGTTAAAAAAAGTTTCTGACACAAATGGTAATTATTATACTATAACTTATGATATTTCAAATAATGAATATGTACCGACTGAAATTAAGTACACAGGTAACGCAAAGGCATCACAACAACCTTTTGCCACCATTTCATTTTCTTATCAAAATATCAACCGTTCACCATCATTTATCGGAGGTGTAAAATTTAATAGATGCAAGGCAATTAATAAAATTACAATAAAATACAAGAATGAGGATGTAAAGTATTATGAACTTACATATACTTCAAAAAAGGGAAAATTATTCCTCAATAAACTGACAGAAAAGTCAAGAACCGACAAATTCAATCCGACAAAATTCAATTGGGATAATAGTGAGCTGTATGATGTAAAACAAACCAGTTATAAAAGTTTTTCTGACTTTCACGATGTAAATGTTAAAACTGGAGATTTTAACGGTGATGGGAAAAGAGACTTGTTAACATGGGCAAATAACAAAAATGAATATAAATTCAAAGTATATCTGAACAACGGGAATGGATTTGACAATCCAATATCTTACACACATGATTTGTCCAAAGTTGTTGGTAATAGTCATAAAACATTATATGGAGTTGCAGTTGGTGATTTCAATGGTGACGGATATGATGATATTGCAATAGCAAGACAAAATGCTGGACTTTGTTATTATTTGGATTATTGTGAAACAGAATTGACATCCAGTGATGTAATATTTAGATTTAAAAAAACGGTTACCGCTCCTGTAATGATGCAGCATAAAATGATGGTGACAGACATCAATTGTGATGGAGTTTCTGACATTCTTATGGTAAATGCAAATTATTATGGAAACACATATTATTCTTTGATGTCAAAATCAACCGACACTTCCGTTGAACCTTTAGTTTTAACTAAATCAGGAAAGGTGGAAAATGATGGATTTATAAATACCTTTTTTATAGATTTAGATGGAGACGGAACTATGGAATTGCTGAATGTATGGGATTCTAAAAGTGGCAAGGCAGGGAGCTGTCTTTATAAAATCTCAAAAGAAGGAGAACTCTCGAGAATCATTTATCTTACATTAGGAGGTGAAGACTACTATATTGTCGGAGATTTTAACGGTGATGGGAAAACAGATATAATTACAACTGGAAATGAAAAAAATGCTATTTGGGAAATGAATTTTGCTCAGGGAGTCTTGGATGGCAGTTCTCTTTTTTTCTCAAAAACTTTCACAAAATCTTATTTCAATCAAAAAGATAAGACTGTTTATGGAGAAGATATAAACGGTGATGGTTTAAGCGATTTTGTAGTTATTGATAAAAAAAATAATAAAAATCTCGAATTCTGGATTAATAAAGGTACAGGAATGGAATTTGAGAAACATGTGTGTCAGACGATACCAGGAACTGATGAACGAAGATATTTAATGGATGATTTTAATGGCGATGGCAAATTGGATCTCATGTCATATAGAAAAAGAGGAGATTCTACCGTCGGTTTTGACATTTTCAGTATGACAAATACAAGTAAAGATATGCTTACTTGCATAACTGACGGTATGGGAAACACAATTATGGTTAGTTATAAAAATCTTACAGATGGTTGTATGTTCAAACATGGAAATACACATTCTTATCCATTGGTCTCTGTTGGGAATCCTTGGCCTGTAGTATATAGTGTAACAACACCTAATTCGACATATGGCAAACATACAGTGACTTATTCATATGAAAACGCAATATATCATAAACGCGGAAGAGGAATGCTAGGATTTGAGAAGTTTATTGCTGAGGATAATCTTACTCATATAAGAACCGAGAATACTTTCGATATAAACAAGGAGGTGATGATGCCCATGTTGAAATCCACCAGAACCACTCTTCAGGGTATTCTTATCTGCAAGACAGATTATGAATATGAATTATCCTTTCATCATAATGGTGCAAACCGAAAGGAGTGGATATATTCATGTTTGCCCAAGAAGATAGAGGAGAGAAAATATGAATATAATAGTCGTGAAGAAATTTCACATACTATCAAAACAAATGAATATGACAAATATGGAAATGTGACGATTAATTCTATTGAATGCGGAGGGCGTGTAATAAAGACTACAAATTCTTATAATAATGATGAGTCAAAGTGGCATCTAGGACGTCTAACTCACGCCTTTGTTGAAAAATCAGATGGTAATAAATATATTACGATAGAATCAGCATTTGAATATGATTCAAACACTGGACTACTAAAAAAGGAGGTTTATGCTCCAAATAATCCTCAAGGTTATGTGAAAACATATACTTATGATTTATTTGGTAATGTGAAAAGCTCAACAAAGACACCTAATGATGGGAGCCTGCCTACAAACTTATTAACTACATATACTCAAGACGGCAGATTCAAAAAAGAATCAACAAACAGCCTTGGATATAAGAGTACATTTATTGTTGACCCTGCTCTTGGGGTGGAAATTTCCAACACAGATATCAATGGTATAACTACTACATCTGAATACAACAGTTTAGGGCAACCTCTTGGTAGCTATAATTCAATAAATAATACCAAGATGGTTATGGCATGGAGTAAAGGCCATACTTATGCTCCAACAAGCGCACTATACTATATAAAAACAGAAACCAAGGGGAAGCCCACTGTATGGGAATTCTTTGATTTTTTAGGGCAGCTGTTGAGAAAAGCAACAGTTTCACTAAATGGTGATATTGTATACGTTGATACACGTTATGACGAAAGAGGGCGGGTTGTAGCTGTATCTGAGCCTTATTGGAAAGGAACACAGGAAATAATTTGGAACTACACAAAATATGATGATGCAGACCGTGTTGTTGAAACAAAAAATGCTTCTGGAGCTGTTACAAGAATATCATACAATGGTCTTGTGACAAAAATAACGGATACAAGAGGAAATATTTCCCCAAAAAAAATAAATGAACTCAATGAACTCGTTGAATGCATAGACAGTCAAGGTTCTTTTATCAGATACAAATATGATGTGTGTGGTAATTGTATCGAAACAAGGGGACCAAGAACCACTATAAAATGTGAATATGATAATTTTGGTAATCGAACGAAACTGATAGATCCGGATTTGGGAACAATCAGTTTTAAATATGATTCCAACAGAAGATTAGTCAGTAGAATTGATTCTAAAGGAGAAACAACATATACATACGATAAAGCCGGCCGACTTTTAAAAGAAATACGTCCAGATTATACATATACTTACGTGTACGACACAAGGTGGAAGGGCACTGTTTCTTCGGAAATTTGTTCTAACGGGACATCAATAGAACATTTTTATGATGGATATGGTCGTAAGAACAGGACAACTGAAATTATAGACGGCAATTCTTATATAACTATGTTTGAATATGATTCTGATGTAGACAGAATTAGTGCTATGACATATCCATCTGGATTTAAAATTGGTTATACTTATAGTCCAAATGGATATTTGAAATATATATATGACACAAATACAAACATGACTATTTGGTCCGCTGTCGACACTGATACCAAAGGATTTATAAGTGAGGAGAAATTTGGAGAAATTTTGTCAGTTTCTACAAATCGTGATCCTTCTGGAAATATTTGCAAAATATCTTCTTCTCCCATCGGAATGTCTCTTAGCTATGCATATGATGGGAACAACAATTTGGTTTTGAAAGAAAACAAAACAAATGGTCTTGTTAGAGAATATCAGTATGACAGCTTAAACAGACTTACCAAGGTCTTTCGTAAAAACAACGGGCGAAATAATCTTGAAATGGAAATGCAATATGATGCGGCTGGTAATATAATATATAAGACAGGTATTGGACAAATACAGTATATTGACGGTACTAACAGGATATCTTCAATAAGTGGACAAGACTATGAATTGCCAGTATGGGATGAGATAAATTATAGTTCATTTAACAAAATAGAATCTGTAAAGACAGACTATTCAAATGGACAATTTGTAAAATACAATAAAATGGAACTTACCTATGGACCTGATAAGGAACGAAAAGTCCAAAATATTTACAGATTTTCGAGACCACGTCATGACGGTAATCCAAGCCAGAAACACGTGTTTAATATATTAAAGAAATATTATGTCGGTAATTATTATGAAAGATCAATAAAAGGTGAGAATGAAATAGAAGAAGAATTGAACTATATTTACGCCGGTGACCAAGCTGTCGCATATTACGAAACAAAAGAAAACGTAAGTCGCTATATTTTTTTACTTCATGATAACATCGGCTCCATCATTGGTTCTGTTGATAGTGATGGAAATTTAATCTCAAACAGAGACTTTGACCCATGGGGACGTGATCTTAATGCAAAAAGCGATTCCTATATGGAAGATAATAGTGGAGCTGATATTTCTGATAAAGGATTTACTGGACACGAACATATTGATTTATTTGGCATGATTAATATGGGCGGACGTATGTACGATTCTTATATTGGACGTTTTCTGACTCCGGATCCTTTTGTACAGGCTCCTGATTTCAGCCAAAGTCTTAATCGTTATGCATATTGTCTTAATAATCCATTATCTTTAACTGATCCTACAGGATATAATTGGATAGGAGATGCGTTCTGTGCAATTGTCGGCATAGCAGTTGGCGTTGAAACTGCCGGTCTAGGTACAGGCATCTGGGGAACACTGATAGGTGGTGCATGTGGAGGTGCATCGTCGGCATTAGCCAGTTCGCTTATAAATGGAGCCAATCTATGGCAAACAACGAAGAGTACTTTGTTGGGAGGTTTTTGGGGAGCTGCCTCAGGAGCTGCCAATTTCGGTATAGGAGAAATGACCGGAGATTTTTGGAGTAACGTTGCCTTACATTCTGTTTCAGATGGAACCATGGAAGCACTTCAAGGCGGACACTTCGAGCACGGACTTTTGGTTGGAATGGCATCGTCAGCAAGCGGGCAGGGACTCATGAGATATTGCTATAATATGCCTACTGCAGGTAAGCTAATAGCGACAACAGTTGTTGGAGGTACAGTATCTGTTTTAGGTGGAGGCAAGTTTGCAAATGGAGCTATGACCGCAGCCTTTTCATTCATGTATAATGAGACACAGCATACTTTTGGTCCTGAAAATGTTGACAAATTATATGAATCATATTTAGATATTTCTTACAAAACTGTGGGTGATAAAGAAATATGGATGGATCCTTATGAACTCGCCAAGAAAATAGGCGGTGATGTATATACTGCTTTGAGCAAAGTAAAAGATTTAAACGGATGTGCTTTAAGGCTGAGTGCAGCATTGAATGAAGCGGGCTTTGAAATACCAGTAGTCTATCAGGCATCAATAAAGGGAGGTGATGGCAAGAATTATATTGTAAATGCCGCAAAGATGTATAAATATTTAAAAAGACACTATGGAGGGGCTATAAAAATTTATAATAACCATTCTAATGTTCCATCAGGCATTCCTTTTATAGATGGAAATGGAGTTTTTGAGAATGCTTCAGGACATGTTGACGTTGTGAAGAACTACAACTGGGGATCTCAAGGAAGAACAAATTATAGTCATAAGTATTATAAAATAACAACAGGAGAAAATAAACCCGAAATATTTTGTAAGGCATATGTAATAAGATAAACCATGCAAATATATGCGACAATTAAGATTATTCACAACAGTGCTGCTCTGCCTCTGCTTTATTGCAGAGACGGATGCCCAGACGCCTGATGACAGTGAGGATGTTGTAACAGTGAGGATTGACTCCATCATCTATCCTCGCATAAAAATGAAAGAGGAGGAAGAACAAATATCAAGAAGCGATACTGTGTACGCTTACATGTACAACATATATTATCACTACTATAAGAATGGAGAAAAGACATGGCTGATAAACAATGTCTTGGGAAATGACGGCTCAAGTGCAGATGAGGTACGGTTCGATGTGACAGACAGTGATTTCACCGGATATATGACGTTTGATGATGTAATGAGCGGGCTGAGATATGTTGTGGCAGATGCCAACAAGCGGTACGGCATAAGGAAAAGATTCCAGATATGGGTAAATACACTTGACTTCGGAGAGGAAAGTGTTGAGCTCTGCCGTATATATGACAAGAAGCGTCATAAGATAAGACATGATTTTTCTTTATTCAAAAGAGTATTTCTCGAGAGCGAGATATTCAGGAGCATAAAGGATATGATGAAAGAGTATGGGATGGAGTTCGAGGATTGCGGGTATTCCGATTTTGCTCGATGGAATTATTTGAGTCCTGACGCTTATGTCAGGTCTTACGGATATAAGGGTGATAAGGAGACGCTTCCCGAGAAGATGATTTATTCATGGGACTATATAATAGAATTTGTAGAAAGGAAATAGGTTCCGGATTTAATGAACGTTTTCGATAAGCCAGATGAAGAGAGACAAGCTCGCTTGAGCTATGTCATGGCGAGAAAAGGTGCGCGCAAGCGAACGTTTTCGATAAGCCAGATGAACAGAGACAAGCTCGCTTGAACTATGTCATGGAGAGAAAAGGTGTGCGCAAGCGAGCGTTTTCGATAAGCCAGATGAACAAGGCGAAGACTGCTTCAGGCTTGCCATGGCGAGAAAACGAAGGATGCAATCCAACGCTTATATACCGGCATCATGACAATTAGAATAACAAAAGATATGCGACAAGTAAGATTTTTAATGATATTACTCTACCTCATCGTTGTTGCAGAGACGTCTGCCCGTACATCGGACGACAAGGTGCAGGCAATATCGGTGAAGATTGACTCAACGTATTATGACCGTATTCATAAAGATGTATTTAACAAAATGACAGACTATTCCTTTTATAAATATGGGAAAAAGACAGGCAATACGGTTGAGGTATATACAGCCGACGAGGACGGTCTGGCTCATTCTATACGAATAGACTGCAAGGACGAGAATCTTGAGACCCTCGGCTGCTACATGTCCTTAGAGGACATGATGAGCGGACTGAAGTGTGTCATGGACGACATCTCAAAGAGGTATGGCATATACAAGGAACTTATAGTGAAGATAAACACGTTGGATTTCGGGGACGGGAGCGTGGACATTTGTCGGCAGTATGATAGGAAAGCAGGCAAAAAAGGGACAGGCATCCCTTCCGTATTCTCAAAAGTATGCATTAAAAGCAAGCTCGTCAGAAGCCTGAGAGAACTGATGGAGCAATACGGAAAAGAACATGCCACAGACCATCCTTTTGTCTCCGACGGCTTTACGTACAACACACTTGATTATGTAAGCCCGGAGATTTATACACATTTCTATAAATATGAAGGCAGTAAGGATGAGCTTCCAGAAAAAATGTTTTATTCCACAGACCTGTTAATGGTGTTCTGTGATAAGGAGAAGTAAAGGTAAGGATTCGCTTTTGTGCACCTTCTCGCCATGGCAAGCCTGGAGCATTATTCGTCTTGTTCATCTGGCTTATAGAATAAAAAAATCCGCATCCCGGACGGCAGATGCGCGCGGGATGCGGAGACATAACGATATTGTCGTGAGACGAAAATATCAGGAGTTCTTATGATTGATGCAGATGCCTTTCTGATACCACTCGTAGAGCCTGTGGATGCCTTCGTCTATCTCCACCTTATGATGCCATCCGAGGTTGTGGAGTTTGGTGACATCAGTCAGCTTGCGCGGAGTGCCGTCAGGTTTGGAAGCATCCCAACGCAGTTCGCCATGGAAGCCAATTTCCGCCACGACCTTCTCTGCCACCTCACGTATGGACAGTTCCTTGCCGGTTCCCACATTGATATGGCAGTTGCGTATCTCCTTGTCACCGGGCTTGTATGTATCCTTGAAGTCAACATTCAGAAGCACGTGCACACTGGCGTCCGCCATCTCCTCACTCCAAAGGAACTCACGCATCGGACTGCCGGTGCCCCAAAGAGTCACAGCCTCAGGCGTTATGCCGTATTTGGCAAGCGTGGCAAGAATCTCATCATCTGAACGGCTGCCGTCCACTCCCTCTACCGGACGCAGGCTGATGTCCTTACGCACAGCATCCCAGTTGCCCTCGTTGAGGCATTTTGCAAGATACACCTTGCGGATCATGGCAGGGAGCACATGACTGTTCTCCAGATGGAAGTTGTCGTTAGGACCATAGAGGTTGGTAGGCATCACTGCGATGTAGTTGCAACCATACTGCAGAGAGAAGCTCTCACACATCTTCAGTCCCGCAATCTTAGCGATGGCGTACGGCTCGTTGGTGTATTCCAGTTCGGAAGTGAGCAGCGCCTCCTCCTTCATCGGCTGCGGTGCCATGCGCGGATAGATGCATGTACTGCCGAGGAAGAGCAGTTTCTTCACACCGTGGCGATAGCTCTCACCTATCACATTCTGCTGTATCTGCAGGTTCTGATAGATGAAGTCGGCACGATAGTTGAGGTTGGCCATGATGCCGCCGACATGAGCGGCAGCCAACACTACGGCGTCGGGCTGTTCCTCGTCGAAGAACTTCTTCACTGCTACAGGATCGAGCAGGTCGAGCTCCTTGTGCGATCTGCCTACAAGATTAGTATAACCTCTGCCCATAAGATTGTTCCAGATGGCAGAGCCCACCAGACCATTATGTCCGGCTACATAAATCTTACTGTTTTTGTCCAACATCTTATTAAAATATTATATACCCGACCGGTCGTCAGGCGGCATCATCATAATATATATCATTCAATGCTCCATTCCCCGTATCCGCGCCTTGACATCAACATCCTGAAACCGCAACACGTAATGTCCGCGATACTATCGACGCCAACGCGCCCGGATATAAAGCAAACGACACGTTAGGAATCTCGACGACCAAACCGAGATTTGTTATTTCACAATACCTTTTTCCAGATACTCGGCAAGGTTAACCTTCACTTCTTCACCGGCACGTTCAACAGCCACCTTGGCCATATCAGAGTCAACCATTATCTTTACAAGCTCCTCGAAAGAAGTCTTCGACGGGTTCCATCCCAGTTCCTTCTTGGCCTTCGACGGGTCACCCCAAAGATTGACGACATCAGTAGGACGATAGAAATCCTTTGAAACCTCTACGAGCACACGTCCAGTCGCCTTGTCGATGCCTTTCTCGTCCTCGCCCTCGCCGACGAACTCAAGCTCTATGCCCACGTGCTTGAACGCGAGATAGCAGAACTCACGCACAGAGTGCTGCACACCGGTAGCGATGACAAAGTCCTCAGGCTTGTCCTGCTGCAGTATGAGCCACATGCACTCCACATAATCCTTGGCATATCCCCAGTCGCGCAGCGAAGAGAGATTGCCCAGATACAGTTTGTCCTGCTTGCCCTGAGCTATGCGTGCAGCGGCAAGAGTGATCTTACGTGTAACGAAAGTTTCGCCACGGCGCTCACTCTCGTGGTTGAACAGGATACCCGAGCAGCAATACATGTTGTAAGCCTCACGATACTCCTTCACAATCCAAAAGCCGTAGAGCTTGGCCACAGCATACGGACTGTAAGGATGGAACGGAGTCTTCTCGTTCTGCGGAACCTCCTCCACCTTACCGTAAAGCTCCGAAGTAGAAGCCTGATATATACGGCAGCTGTCGGTCAGTCCACACTGGCGCACAGCCTCGAGCACACGCAGCACACCCGTTGCGTCAACGTCGGCCGTGAACTCAGGCGAGTCGAAGCTCACCTGCACATGGCTCTGCGCGGCAAGGTTGTATATCTCAGTAGGTCTCACTCTGCCTACAACCTGAATCATGCTCATCGAATCGCTCAGGTCGGCATAGTGCAGATGGAAGTGCGGACGTCCCTCAAGATGGGCTATACGCTCACGAAAATCCACAGACGAGCGGCGGATGGTGCCGTGCACATCATATCCCTTGTCCAGCAAGAACTCAGCGAGGAACGAGCCGTCCTGACCGGTAATACCAGTAATCAATGCTACTTTTCTTTCCATAAATTCAATATGTTTTTAATTTGTAATTTCCATTCATTTATTCTGTGGCGCAACCGATAGTAAGAATCTCACAGTCGGTCACCGCCTCCATCTCATGCTCCACTCCCGCAGGCACGCTCACGAACTCGTCAGCGCCGAACACCTCTGTCTCGTCACCCACGGTTATGCTCATGCGTCCGCTCCTTATAAGGAAAAACTCGTCCATCGTCGCATGGCTGTGTCTCTCAGCCTTCTCCCCTTCGACAAACGCCGTCACCGCTATCTGCGTTATAGGCGAAGCCACGTCACCGTTCTTCACCAGCACCCGCTTCATACCACAACCGTGCGAGGTGGATACGGGAGCGATAGAATACAAATTCTTTATATTCATTAATATATATATTTCTCTTTAAATATATTCCAGATAAATAACGTATTTCCTATTATATAACGTCTCCACATACGTTTCGGCTCTTTCATAAGTCTATAAAGCCATTCCAGACTATGTTTCTGCCACCACAACGGAGCGCGTTCCACAGTTCCTGCAAAGAAATCAAACACCGCCCCTATTGTACCACAATGACAATGTATGTCCAATTCATTCCAATGAGTATATGCCCATTTTTCCTGTTTCGGAGCAGTCATTCCAATCCATAGAAGATCTGGATTTGCATTATTTATCGCCTCAATAATCATTCTATTATCTTCATCGCTAAATTCAGGCTTATATGGAGGAGAATATGTTTCGACAATAATATTAGGATATATCTTTTGTGCTTTTTCCTTTATTAGCGCAAGAACCTTCTCGCTACTTCCCATAAAAAAACACTTTCCACCTTTTGCATTAAGACGATTCATCTCATACTCAAAAAGATCCCAGCCTGCGATACGCTCTGTCGGTTGCGATTTTGCTTTCAGCCAACGGCAAGCCATCACGATACTTGCTCCATCCGGAATCAACGCATCCCCATTCATCAAAGCCTCAGCAAAAACTGGATCCTTAAGAGCTGTATTATATGAATAAGCATTAATGGTATTTATAAGAACTTTTCCATCCTTCATTCCTTTAAGCTCATCCTTTGAACATACAATGTTTATATCTTTCAATTTCATAACATTTTCTCCTTTATTCTATATAAAAATAGATACATTTCAAATAAAGGCTTCCATAAAGCTTCCTCTCTGTAAGCCCCCCATTTCCTTATGCTATTAATATTTCTTAGTATAAACTCAAATATTTTATTATGTCGTTTTCTTCTATAACTGACCTTGAACTTGCCAAAGTTTCCACCTTCCATAATATCGTCTAACAACAATTTACCAAGCACATTATCAGGATTCACAAGCAACAACTCATCTGCGAGGCCAAATACTTCTTTCATAATATACATCACAGCAGCAGCAAAACGTCTCACATTCAATCTTTTTGTTTGAAGTAGGAATATACGTTTTTCCTCCTCAGAACATCCCTTCTTCAAAAATATAGCATAATCGTAGAGCTGTCTTAATCCTATACCTTCACAAAAAATATGTCTATACATATGTAGCAACAGATACACCCTATTCATCTCATCCGATGGCACAATTATTTTTCCAACACCATTCGGAAGTTCACTGCACACAACATTCTCTTTCCATTTGTCAAACAAAGCTCTCAGGCGCATATTTCTTAAAGGCGAAAATAGGAGCGACGGAAACACATGAGCCTCCAACTCCACACGACTTCCTATCAACGAAGAAACATGAAGATAATCAATGTTTATATCCGTGCCATATTCTTTTTTTATAAATTCAATAATATCCCTTCTCTTACAATCCACCATCCATAAGTCAATATCTCCCGGACACCTCGACATAACATTATTATAAAGTAACGCCAGTCCCTGTCCCTTCAGTATAATACCTCGTATACCATGCTTTTTAAGGCGTTTATATAAATCTACCACACTGTCATTCAACATTCTGTTCGCAGATTCTATAACCAACGCCTTCTTTATGAAAAGCATCTTCACTCCAATAGTCGGCAACCTAACACCATCCGGCAACATATTCATGGTGTCAGATATCACACCTGTCATTGTCTGCTTTTCTGATAAATCATATAATTTTTCCCAATCTTTATCTGTTATTTGCTTATACACTAATTTCTTTTGTGTACCGAGTGAATATCTGAGAAGAGAGAAAAATATGTCAATTATTTGAGACTCCATAAATTATGATCAGACAATTAATTTTGTTTTTTAAGTATAAAAAGCAAGTTCAATGAAATTGCATTATATTTAAATTATCAGGATATCCTTTCAGAAAAAACATATTAATGAGAAAATATCATACAAAAAACTTAATTCCTTTTATTTGTAAAATATTTTTATTTGCCAATCAGCATAAATCATTAAACCATTTTAAAAATCTCTTTCCAATTATATTCTGCATCCTTAAATGTTTGTGCAAAAATTCTACTACAACATCTTAATATATAGGCTGCAAATACTATTATAATGAAAACAAATAGAATATTAAACGGAAAAATACAATTAAACTTATCATTAAGAAAAACACCCTGTACAATATATATCTCCAAACAAAGCCCCCCTATAAATTTAATGATCCATCCTCCTATATTACTTTTATATATATTAATAACTTTGTTACAACTGCAAGTGTTATAACAGAAATAAGTAATTGATAAAAGCGGAAGAATGGAGATTATTTGCAAATCATTATAAGCAGGATACAGCCGTCCTACTAAAAGAATTAAATAATATACAACAATACTAATGAATAAGAAGATAGTATTTTTTATGACGCCCCAATTATTTTTTCCAGAGCCAAGCCCCATAATAGCTCCCAAAAGCATAAAAAGAAAATAATGGCCCCATTTGAAATATGTTTCACCATAAATATTATAATCATCAGGCTTGTCTAACAAAATATACCATATTACACATATTAAACTCACTATCCCAAAAACCATCCATAATTTGCCGATCAAAAAACGCTGGATAAAGTATAAAACAATATAATATATCATTATGCACGTCACAAACCATCCACCTCCATGAATTATTATATAATCCATACCCATATTCATATCAAAAATGAATGCTGATAATATAGCCCAAGCAAAAATTGTTGGATATATTCTGTTTATTCGTCTTTTATACCAATTATCAAACCTTACACTTCGACTCAAGAATAAAGTAAAACCAGAACAAAAGAAAAACAGCACATCACCTATAGCTCCACCTGTTGCAAGTTCATCATATTTTTCATAAAGTATTCCCATATGAGAATTTGTGATAAGTATTGCAGCTATAAATTTTAAAACATCAATTGCTATATTTCTTTCCTTTTTCACTACCATGAATAATTCTTTTATATAATTCCACCATTTGAGAAGCCTTGTTTTCCCATGAGAGTTCTTCTTGTCTCTTGATACAATTTTCCGACATTTCTTTCAATATGCTTCTATCATTATATAAAACACTGATTATATCAGCAAACTCTGTAGCAGATTTGTCTGGATTAGAAAGTTCGATCTTTCTACCAATAGAAGAGTCGACAGAATCGCCCTGTCCACAAGTATTAAAACATATCACAGGCAAACTGTTCCCAATGGCTTCCAAAACAACATGAGGCGTACCTTCCGCAACACTTGTAAAGAAGAATAAATCACTATTCAACATTAATGTTTGCACTTCGTCATACCCAACTTCTCCATGCCAGATACATAAATCGGATATACCAAGAAAGTGTGCCATTTCTTTATAACGATCACTATTGCCTCCACCCACTATATGTAACCGTATGTTTGAATTTTCTGCAACAGCAATAGTTTTTAATGCCAGTCCTAGCTGTTTTCTGAAATCCATCTTCCCAACCCAAAGTATATTGAATACATCAGAATTGTTTTTCTCATCTCTACATTTATTCTTTTTCACATAACAGCCTGTTTCATTAATCAACGGACTATCCAGATCAAAATATTTACGAAATGTTTCTTGTGTATTTGAAGAAGCTGAAACAATTACTGATGCCCTTTTAGCTGCCTGTCTCACCCTTTTAGAATATTTTAGCTGCAACATTGTTATTATATTCTTTATCATAAAGAAAAATCTAGCTTTTAATCCTGCATCTTTTAAATATTCTGTTGGAAATTTTTCTTTGGCATCCACCGGTCCCCATACAAAAGGTACATTCTCTATTCTCCACAAATATCCAGGTTCTCTGAAACCTATCATGTTGAGCTGGTGAACGATATCTATCTTGTGTTTTCTTATGATATCCTTTGCCATGAGATAGGTACTCCATTGCCATTCTCTATAATATTTATAGAAACGCCAGTCTCCCTGATTCCAGCACATTTTCCTTATATCTTCTGTTACAGGATTATAATAGAAATGCATATTTGCACCTTGAGGAAGAGAAGAAACAGCATGCTCTATTTTGTCTTTAAACTCACCTTCTGTTATTATATGAAGCTCACAAGATCTGGCAAGATTCACACACCAGTTCCATGCCATACCAGGTTCACTTCCCATTCCTGGAGAACAGGCATATGCGTTAATTAGGATTGAAAGCATTTACCAATTTTTTTACTTGCTTTAGCTATCTAGTAATTTTGTGACATAAGCAAATGTTGCATTCTCTCGATATTTTATTATACATGGATTTCCATAAACAATAGAATAAGATAGAATGCTTTTATTTACAAACGTATTTGGAGCTATAAGAACATCATTTCCTATAGTTATATTTCTGACAATTGTACTGTTTATTCCAATCTAAACATCATCTCCAATTTGTGGACATTCCAATCTTCAACCTCTATTTTCAGTTCCTATAGTTACACCCTTATAAATATTCATATTACAACCTAATTTTGCATTTGGGTTAATAGTTATACCATATGGGTGTTCAATATATAATCCTAGACATATTTGAGTACTATAATAATCTTGTTTTCATATCATTCATATAACCCATGAAATAAACGTATGCGTTAATCAAGAGAGAAAACACTTTAAATGTTTAACCTTTTGTTCATCATTCAAGAATCGGTCTTTTATCTTTCTTGCAGGATTACCCCCCCATATTTCGCAAGACGGTATTGATTTTGTAACAACCGAACCAGCAGCGATAATAGAACCTTTCGCTATTGTTACACCAGACAAAATGATGGAGCCATCTCCGATCCACACATCATCTTCTATCACAGTAATACCATTATTATCTCTTTTCCCTTGCCATATTGTTTGACCTGGTATATCAAAAATGTGATCATGCTTACCTACAAAAGAAACTCTGCCGGCAACCAATATATTATTGCCAAAATGAACATTACTCGCAACATTACAGTATTGACCAAACTGAACATTATGACCAATCCTGATATCCATATTTTGTGCAAACCCTGTTCCTTTCATGATACGTACAAACCCATTATATTTCACCCATGGAAACCTTATATGAAAAAAATACCATGTTCTTAAGCAATTGAATATATATCTTAAAATAAAATTCAACTTACTAGAACCGTTAGGCATATTATTATAATCTATTTTCATCTTTCATAAACTTTCTTACATGCATTAAATATTCTCTCAGCAGCTTTATCAGGAGTGAAATAACTTTCTATATCCACAGAATATTTCCCCATTTCTCCTAAATCTGCACTATGAAATTTATCCAAAACCTCGATAATGTTCTCCTGCTTCAACGGATCAAACTTAAATCCATTAACATTATCTTTCACAAGTTCATAATGCCCTCCATTATATATAGAGCATGCTATTGGTTTTCCACAAGCCATTGCTTCTGGCACCACAAGACACCAGTTGTCTTCCAATGTAGGCATAACAAAAACATCACAAAGCGCATAATATTTATATATATCATCATAATCAATACCACCTAAGATCCTCACAGATTTATAACTACTGTATTCTATTGATAGTTTATCTAATAGAATACCTTTTCCTATGACTAGCAGATTATCATTCTTGTGCACCTCTATATGTTTCTTCCATGCAACCAGTAATTCCGTTATACCTTTACGTTCAACCATCTGTCCTACAAAAAGATACGTCAATCCATAATCAAGTAAAAGCCTCTCTTTCTCCTTTAGAATATCTTCCTTACTCATGGATTTCACAGCATTGGCCAATCCATAACTGTCCGCACTCATACATCCTTTCACTTTTGGTGTTTTCTTAAATTTCAATCCATCAATGAGATATTCCTCAGTAAGAGTTCCATTGATAAGAAACCCATCTATAGGCAAACCGATAATTCTTCTGTACAAAGACCGCCATTTCGGCGAGTTTCTTTCCACGTAGGAAGTTCTTTCATAGAAAGTAAGTAACCTTTTGCCATGTGTTACCGCATACCTTATACCCGTAGGTGCCCAACCACCAAATCCTTCGGTTATTACGATATCCGGTTTTATATTTCTTATTGCCTTATACAATCCTGGTTGTTTTTTAATAACCAAAGCACTGTTGGCAAAATCTGAAGATGTGTCGCCCATTGTCATCTTCTTTTCACCACTCATTATTATTACATTGTCATGTAATGTTTTCTTCAACTTCTCTCTTACAAGTTCTGATGTATTTTCTTCAGAACAAATAAGAAAGAAATCCCCATTACTAAGCTTGTTCAGATAATCGTAAACAGGAATTCTATAATTACCAAACCACGGCGATATCCATAATATTCTCATGCCTTTTCGTTTCCTATTACCCAATTATAATATTCCATAGTTTGCTTCAATATAACATCAAGAGAAAAATTATCTTTTATCCTCTTCCTTGCATTATCAGAGATAGTCACTAGTTCATCATTACTCATCGATAATATCTCTTTTATTCTTGAAGCCAGTAACTCCATATTCTTTGGTTCTACAATAAATCCGTTTTCCCCATCTTTAATGACTTCACTCATTCCTCCAGAACTACTACCTAAAACAATTGCACCATTCAACATAGCCTCGATACAAACCATAGGCATATTCTCCCACCATGAAGGGAAACACACAATATCTGCTTTATTATATCTACCCATCAGTTCTTCTCTAGACACTTTTCCTATAATATTAAACCACTGACAGTTCTGATATTCCACTTTAAGCATATCCGCATAAGCCCCAGTTTTACCGACAATATCAAGTCTTAAATTAAATCCGTCATCTAAAAGTAGTTTGCAGGCAGCAGCCAATTCCCCGCATCCTTTCCAGTCGCAGACAGTACCAGCAAATAAAATCACTTTAGTTTTCTTATTATTATCTCTTAATAAGTTCTTTTTATCATAATATAAATTGACAGGATTGTATATTACTTTTATTTTATTTTCATCACAACCAGTATATTTCACCGCCCATTGCTTGAGAGAATTGCTGCAAGAGGTTATATATTCAGCTCTTTTTATCATCTCCAGTTCTTTCTTACCCTGAAAATAATAATACCAGTTTGTCTTATCCATTTTCTTTACTGAAAAGTTATAATGGTCCAACAAGACAGGGGTGTGTAATCTTACAACAACAGGTATCTTCAAGTCACCAAGATATAAACCTTCAGCTCCAAACTCCGGAACTTCTATAATATCAATATCCTTGATACCTTTTAATATTGACAAAACTTTTTTTCTGTAACTTCTAAACCTGTATATAGTTCTGAACTTTTTTATAACAGAAATTTTCTCTATTCCGTTTATAACAAAGTCTCCACCACTAAGCCTTATAACCCTAACACCATGAACATCAACTATATCACTTTGTTTTCTTGTGTCATCCGAGGCACATATTACAGTAACTTTATTACCCAGAGCAACAAGCCCCTCTGCCATATCCTTTATATAAGATGCTATTCCTCCTCCTCGTAAAGAAGGAGCATATTCACGGCAAACAAAACAAATATGCATATTATTAAATTATATAATAGTTCCCAAACAGAAGTAAAACAGGACTCTTTATTATAATATCTAATTCGGGAGCATAATTCCACACAATCTTATCAAATTGCAGATAGAACCAGCAAATCATAACTATAGAAATACTCACCAAAATGAAATTCCTGACTTTTATATTGTTTGATATAAAAGGATATACAAATGGCATGAATGCAAATATCATCATAAAATAGCGATACTGCGCCAATGGCTGACGGTACATACAAATAGCAGTCAGAAGCAGCAATAACATAACATTCAGTATAAAAGCATTATTATCTGTCAATGTATTTCTTTCCAGTAATAATTTTCTAAGAACAATCAACAATAATGGAATATAGATTACTATAACCTGCGACAAAACCAACACATTTGTTTCTGTGTCATTATTTGTTTCTGACTGAGAAAACCTACTTATACCATAAGTCAAAGCATTTGTATCTTCTGCATCTACAATATTTCCAGCTAGTGATGGCCCTAATATAATCAATGTAACAAAAGCAGTACCAAGAATAATCCACCCAACTTTTGTCAATCTTGTATGTAAAGGTTTAAATATAAGAAATGGAACAAATAAAAGCATTGATGCATGAGTAAAAACTGCACACGCCGTCATTATCCACATTTTCTTATTCATTCTACCTTTATATGCATAAATTCCCAACACATACATAATTATTGCCTGTGCAAAAAATTGTTTCTGTATCTGTAATGTATATTGAAAAAAAAGATAAAAGAAAGACAATATCAACACACCACAAATAATCGGCACTCGTGGATTCTTTAAAGACAGACAAAACTTATACAATCCTAGGAAAATCAACATATATTCAATGAAAGTAACTAACGCAGCGAATAACTGATAACGTCCAAACGTAATATAATAGCCAATATAGTTGTAAACTCCATTCATGAACTCTCCAGAGATTCCATTTGTTTCCTTTCCCAAATCAAGCCCATAAATATAAATAAGAGACTGAATAAATCCTACATGTGGAACATTCATATATGCCACATAATATTGTATCTGATCGCCACCAGGCTCCTTTGTCGCATTAATCGCACCAAAATAGAATGCCAAACAGATCATAAAAGAGATATAATCCGAATACCGGGCATTTTTATTAAGTAGGATTGTCTTTATTATAATAAATGGTAATCCTACTATGGGAGGAAATATTAAGAAAATTAATAAATCTGCTATTATTTTCCCCCAATATATCTTATTGGATGATAAATTTTGTTGTTTTTCAATAATCATAAATCTAATTTTCTTTTTACACGCTTACACAAATTTATAAAACCTATCAGTTTCATTCCTGTTCTTATGCCACATTGTTTTATTATCTTCCATTCATATAACATATTACCATCTACCTTATTGCAGATGCACAAGTTTAAAATTTCATTACCAAACCCTATATCGTAACAATTGTCAATAATATAATTCAACAACCTAAGACCTAAATTATCCGCAACATATTTTATCTCCCGTCGTAACGATAGGGAAATTTCTTTAATACTCAATATATTTTGAATATCCAAAAAGATACCTTTTACATCATCATAATTCCTTTCAGTAAAGGCAGACGTCACAGCATTGCCGTATTTTCTATATTCATACAATATCTTGTCAACATATGTATGAGTCTTGCTATAAAGAAAAAATGTAATCATAAACAAAGTATCTTCATTATATGTACACCCTTCTTTAAAACGAATTTCATGCTTATCTATTATTTGCTTTTTGAATGCACCACTCCATAAAAAGAATTCGTTTCTTACAACCTTGCCTATACAGGTATCCGCAGAAAACAGATTCTTTGTTATTCTTTTTCTTTTCCTTGCCTCATAATTTGGATAAAGATATATGCCGTCCTCATCTATGATTTTATATTCAAATCTTATATAGTCCAAGGAGGCATTACATTCTATTATTTTTTTATTCAATTCATAAAGAAGATCACGATTTACAACATCATCAGAATCGACAAATATCAAATAATCTCCTTTTGATCTTTGAATGCCCTCATTACGCGCAGCAGATACCCCATTTTTCTTTTTTGATATATATATAATCCGACCATCTGACTCTCGGTACTTATTTATTAGTATATCGGTTTTATCTGTTGAACCATCATTTATAATTATCAGCTCAAAATTTTTATATGTCTGTTCCAAGACTGATTCTATACATATACATATATAATCTTCTGCATTATATGCAGGTAAAATAATTGAATACAATATTTCTTTACTGATAATACTCATAACAATGTTTATTACAAGCCATGTATGGTTTTATTATACTTTCGACTTTCCCTTATTGCAGGTATTTTATATACCAACTTTATATAATCCCATAAGAAATTATGTAGCATATACCATTTCCCTGTAAATAAATACATAAACCATAACCCTATTTCATCATAAAATTGCCTGCCTGTTTTCTGGATTATGAATCCCGGACTATACAATATATTGGCAGCATCAATAATGAGCTTTCTGAAAGCAAGTTTATGATTATACATCTTTATATTGCCTACTGTACTCTCTCTATCATGCCTGATTCTTGCTTTGGTTGTAAAAACAATCTTCTTCTGATGATATATACACCGTTGGCAATAATTATCATCTTCTCCATAATGAAAAAATAAGGAATCAAAACCACCAATCTCCTCTATAGTTTTTCTAGGAACAAACCATGCTGCAGCAGGAATGAAATCACTTTCATATATATCTTTATAATTCAATATTATAGAATCATCTATATATTCATTACATGAACCAATAACTTTCTGAAAATATGGATCCACTTTGCATCCATTACCATTCATATGGATAGGGCTTATTATACCATTATCTGTTGATTCGGCTAATTTTATAAGATTATCTATTGTGTCTGGATAAACGTACACATCTTGATTTATAAGAAAAAAATAATCATATTCTTCAACTAATGCTTGTTTTATTGCTATATTGTTTGCCTTTCCAAAACCTAAATTATCTTTAAAACATGCCATTCTGACTTCAGGAAAGTTCTTCTTTATGAAATCAGGAGTTTTATCAGAACTGTTATTGTCTACAAGGAATACTGTTACTGGATAACAAGATTGACGTATACTATACAAGCATTTTTCTATCCATTTCATCCCGTTCCAAGTGACAATTATTATTGCAACATTTTTCATTTTATTTATTTTTACCTAAGAATAATAAAGCTAAAATAGGATTGTTTTTAAAGAAGTTAGAAATAAATAGAGTAAATAAAAGTACAATAGATGTCAAAGCCAAAGCAACGAGTGTTTGAATACCATATGATATCTCATTACTAAAATATATAGGAAATTGATAAACAAAATAAAAATGAAATATATATATTGCCAAGCTATTTTTTCCCAATATGTTTAACAATGCAAAAAATCGTTTATTAATTAGTCTTTCTGAATGAAATAAAGTAAAGAATAATGAACAACATAATAATATTTGTATAATAGTTGTTGGAATAGAACTCACATAATCATACTTCTTAAGTATAATTATACTATACCCAAAAAATACTATAAAAGATAACATAAAAATTACATTGTAAGAAATGTATCTTTTTATTCTTTCTTTAATATTTTGACTAAAAAAGAATATTCCTAGAAGATAACCTAATATAAAAAAACGGTAATAAGAAAATGACAAAGGAAAACTTAATATATCGGAAATTGACTTTGGAATTATATCCATAATAATATTTCCAAAGAAAAATGGTGTAAACAATATTATTATCTTAATAAAAAAATTATAAGAACGTGTAATTGAAGATAATGGCAAAAAGATTATCCAACATGTAAATAAAGATAATAAGAACCAATACCCACAATGGTGCATATCATAAATAAAATCATCCAATGATCCTATTGTCAATGAATAAAATATACCTCCTACAAAGAAAGGTATCATAAGTTTTAAAAATTTGTTCTTAATATTTTCATATTGTTTCCTCTTATTTGTATTGATTGCAAGGAAACCAGACAACATAAAAAAGAAAGGCATATGAAATAAATGTAGCCATCGATTCAACGGATGAGAAAAAAGGCCCATGCTATTAAAAACATGCCCTAAGACGACAAAAAGAATAGCTACACCTTTCATTACATCCAACCATTCAATACGTTTCATCTTCTATATATTTTCAAAATTTCTCTTACATCCTCACTATATACACTAGCACTATGATCTAAAACATCATTATTATCATGTCTATAAAAATCGTCTAACGGTCGAGGTTTGTCTATACCTGTCATACACTGTCCCATTTTACGACGTTTTATCCATTGACTTTTACTTTTTGTGAAATAATGATTAATTTGAATCCCCTCATACTGTTTCACATTACTCTCATTTAAAGGCACTACATCTCCAAAATAATTATAAGCATCATAGCCAAGCCTATAAATAGGGAAATGAGGATGATGATACATTAATACACATTCAGGACGAAGTATTGTTTTTATCATTTGTGTCCCTGGTTTACCTAATGTTGCACGCCATACAAAATTTTCAATCATTAATCCATCCGGCTTATCATCAAAATGCGAAGAACCAAACATCGCCCAATTTACAGCAAGCCCACCTGCCTTTGGATACTTTCTAAAGAAATTATCTAATATTCCTATTACATTTTCTCCAGACTTTACCTTTGCAATAAGTTCATCACCATCAATAAATGCCATGTATTTACACAATTTTCCATATCGATGTAAAGCATCAGTATATGCAACACCCTGCATTTTATTGCCATGTATTTGATGATATTTTACAAATCCATCATCTATAAACAATCGCAAAATATCTTTCATATTATCATCAGAATCATTGTCATAAAGATAAACTTTTTCAACTCCAATAACCTTGTGATATGCCAACCATTCTGCAATATATTCAGATTCATTTTTAGCAATAATAACGATTGCTAACTTTATAGGACGTTCATTTGGAGTTCCACATTTCATTGTATTTATATATTTTATCATACGAAAACTTCCTATAAAAATATCGCCAATAAATAATAAACAGCGATATAATTTCCGTAAAAACAACGAAGCATTTTGATTATTAAAGCGCTCTATCCTTTTATAATTTCCACTTATAACATTTAAACGAAAAAACAACTGTGACAGTTCCATATTATAATATATTAATGACTAAAGTTTCGCAAGTGAAAATTCACAAGCGTGATTTAACGTAATTTTGGAA
>ERZ779851.1167-NODE-1167-length-24126-cov-12.170662_pt1 | contig 24126 bp, 16 predicted proteins | sample MGYA00511094_ERZ779851 | MGnify/ENA primary metagenome ERZ779851 (study PRJEB29588, sample SAMEA2155512) | human gut metagenome | biome: human gut; feature: human-associated habitat; material: faeces | place: Denmark | collected 2008/2010 ...
TGTGCACTGCGAAGGGGTCAAGGGGGCGACCGCAGACTTCGTCTGTTTTCATTGCCCCTCCTCGCCTCCGCAGAGGCGAAACCCCTGCATCGCAAAAAACAAATTGCGAATCATAAACTGTCAACAACACAAACCAACAAAACATCCACCCAAAAAACAGGGATGCGCTTCTCACGCACCCCTGCTTTTTGTTTCCAAGGATTGCTTACTCCTGCCCAACCGCGTTGAGTTCCTGCGTCAGGCGCCACTTGGTCGCCGCTTCGCCCTTGCTCCATTCGAGGCAGTCAGCATAGCCGTAGTTGTTGCACTGCGTAATCATGTTGCGGATGTGCATGTTGAACTCGCCGTCCGCCTTCGCATAAATCGCCAGCCAGCTGTTGTTCTTGATGCTCTTGGCGCACTGCTCCCACTTCACCTTCAGTTCGTCATCCTTCACGGACTCGGAGTAAGGCAGGTCGGGCATGATGGTGTACTTGCCAATGGACTCGAAGTACGGGTCAGCCAGCACCGCGCCGGACCAGTTGCGCCAGTCCTCCTGAATCGGGTAGGAAACCGCGTTCAAGATGGAAACCCAAGTGTCCCTGTTGAACGTTTCGCCCAGCTTGCCGTCAGGGTTGATGGCGTCCTTGCTGTAAGTGGTGTTGTTCGCCTGAATGCAGCCGTCGTTAAAGTTGCCGGACAGGGTGTACTGCTTGCCCGTGTAGGGGGACGTCCACACAACGCCGTTCAGGTCATGCTTGGTGTCCTTGTTGCAGATGTCGCCCAGTTCGGTGAAGTACATGCCGCCGTTTTCGTCATAGTCCCACATCAGACCGCGCGGGCCGTACCACATGGTCATCGAGCCTTCGGGGGTCGCGAAGAAGTCCAGAATCGCAAGGCACAGTTCCGGATACGCCGCCTTCGAGCCGACAGACCAGATGCGGTTGCCGCCCAGCGTGGACAGACCGTAGACGATGGGATTCGCTTCGTCCGGCACACGCGCATACATCATCTTGCCTTCGCCCAGATGCTTGTCCGTGTTGTAGACCATGGAGGAGGCATAGTTGAAGATGCCCCAGAACACGCCGCCGTTCTTCACCTTCTGGCTCATTTCGTCGTAGGTCTGCGTCATGGAGTTCGGGTCAAGCAGACCGGCGCGATAGAGCTGGTTGAAGAAGCGCAGCATCTCGATGTACGGGCCGTTTTCATCCAGCGCATCGTAGAATTCGCCATTCGTGGGGTTGTACAGGCCGAAGCCGAGTTCGTCATAGCCATAGTACGCCGTCGCCATCGCCTTGACGTACATGACCATGTTGCCGTCCCAGTCAGGCCAGAGGGACGCCGCATACGTCTCGTTGCCCAGCTCGTCCGTGGGGCAGATTTCCTTCATCTTTTTGAAGACCGCAAGCAGGTCATCCAAATTCTTGATTTCCGGGTAGCCGAGCTGAGAATACAAGTCCCAGCGCAGATCCCAGGAGTACATGAAGGACTTGTGCCCCTGACGAGAGGTCGCCACGTCCATGCCGAAGCCGTACAGATTGTCGCCGTTTTCGGACACCAGACGGTTGGACGCCAGCGCATCCTGATAGTTCGCCCAAACGTAGGGCGCATACGTCTCCGCAAGGTCGTCTTCGTCCCACTCCAGCAGCAGACCGTTCTTGATCGCCTGCTTATAGTCCTCGCCATTCGCGCCCCAGACGACGATGTCGCCGAGGTTGCCGGACTGCGTGCGGGTCTGGTATGTGCCATCCTGATCGGGGATGATGACCAGTTCAACGTTGAACAGATCCTTCATCAGCGCAGCGCCCCAGCCGGTCTGACGGCCGGAGTAGTTCGCCAGCTGGCTGTAAATTTCAATCTGGATGGGTGCGCCATCCATGTCGATGAAATCGTACAGGTCGCTGGTCACCTTGTAGTACGGGATGCCAGAGGGATTTGCGGGTTCCTCTGCCAGCGCGGGCAGAGCGCCCAGAAGCATGGTCAGCGCCAGCATCAGGGCGAAGAGTCGGGTCAATTTGCGCATTTGCAAGATTCTCCTTTCCGTATTTGAAGTAACTATCACCAGCCGGGTTAGCCCTTCACGGCACCCAGCATGATTCCCTTAACAAAGAACCGCTGCATGAACGGGTACACCAGCAGAATCGGGATAATCGACACCATGGCGACCGTGTACTTGATAACGCGCGTGTTGAGCATGTTCGCCGCCGCCTGCGTGGACATGCCGCCCGAACCGTTGACCAGCGCCGACAGGTTCGAGGACTGGTTCAGGTACACATACAGGCGGTGCTGCAGGGTGTACAGCTCCGGCCGGGAGGACATCAGCAGCAGCGAGTCTTGGAACGAGTTCCAGTTGCCGACCGCGCCGAAAATCGAAATCGTCGCCAGAATCGGCACGGAGAGCGGCAGGATAATCTTCAGGAACACCGTCGGCGTGTTCGCGCCGTCAATGACCGCGGATTCCTCCAGCGACGCCGGAATCGACTCAATGTACGTCTTCACCAGAATGATGTTGTACGGCGCAATCATGCCCGGCAGGATGTAGGCGAGGAAGTTGTTCGTCAGCCCCAGCATCAGCATGTTCATGTACCACGGAATCAGGCCCGCGTTGAAGTACATGGTGATGACCAGCGCGCGGTACATCAGCGACCGATGCCACATCTTCTGCTTCGTCACCAGATAGCCCGCCCACGCGCTGACAATCACCATCAGCGCTGTGCCCAGAATCGTGCGCGCCACCGTCACGATGACCGACGAACCCAAGTCCGCCACGTCGCGCAGGGCAAGGTAGTTCTGGAAGTGGATGCCGACCGGCCAGAAGTTGACCAAGCCGCCCGCCACCGCGTCATTGCTGGAAATGGTGTTAATGAACAGGTAATAGAATGGGAAAACGCACAGAATTGTGAAAGCCACAAAGAGGATGTACAGGAAAACATCAAACGCGATGTCGCCCGCCGTGCGGTGAATCTTGTTCTTCGGGTGCTTGCCCGCCACTTTGACGGCGGATTGCTTCATGACTTCGGTGTTGCTCATTGCTTCTCCGCCTCCTTAAATGATGCTTTCGCCGCGCACGCCCTTGGAGATGCCGTTCGCGCCGAAGAGCAGCAGCACGCCAATCAGGCTCTTGAATACGCCGACGACCGTGGAAAGCGGAATCAAGCCGCTCTTAATGCCGCTGTGATAGACATACAAGTCCAGCACCTCGATGGTTGCGCTGTTCTGCGGATTCTCGAAGACGAGGTACTGCTCCATGCCGTTGGAAAGCATACCCGCAATCGCCATCAGCAGCATGACCATGTAAGTGGGCATCAAGCCGGGAATCGTAATGTGGCGGATGCACTGGAAGCGGTTCGCGCCGTCCACCTTCGCGGCTTCGTACAGCTGCTGGTCAATGCCCGCAATGCCCGCGATGTAGACAATAGCGCTCCAGCCCAAGCCCTTCCAAGTACCCCACAGCAGCATCTTGAGCCAGATGAAATCCGCGCTGGCAAGATAGTCCGTCGTCGCGGTCTGCCCCATGACGTTGCGCAGGAAGGAGTTGATGAAGCCGTCGGTGGAGAAAATCGCGAACGCGATCGCGTACACCAGAACCCATGAGATGAAGTTCGGAATCGTCGTCAGGGTCTGCACAACGCGCTGGAACTTCGTCGAACGCAGTTCCGCCAGCAAAACGGCGAAGGCAATCGGCAGCCAGCTCGTCGCAATGCCCAAGCCGGACATAATCAGCGTGTTGCGCAGCACGCGCACAAGGTCATTGCGGGTTGCGCCGTTGGAGAACAGGTAGCTGAACCACTTGAGGCCCACAAAGTTCTCGCTGCTCAGCGCGTCGCCGACCTTGTAATCAAAGAACGCATAGCGCCAGCCGTACAGCGGCAGGTAGCAGAAGATGACCGTCAGAATCAGAACAGGCAGGAACATCAGGAACAGGCGGTACTTCTCCTCCATCTCCATCTTTTCTTCCATGTCCTTGGGAATGGTGACCATGCTCACGATGCTGAATACGAGCAGCAGCCCCCCCAGCACCGCCCAGAAGGCGATTGCGCCGGTCGGCGTCATCAGCTTCAGGCGGTCCGCCTTTTCCAGCGCCGGAAGGATGCTGTTCAGGTACACCAGCGTTCCGATGCCGCCAAGCATCAGCACCGAGCCGATCAGCGGCAGTTTGACTGCTGCGCGCTTCATGCGGTGATTGCCCAGCGACATGCACGCGCCGACCGCACTCAGGATGATGCCAAGCATCAGCAGCGCACAGCCGCCCATGATGAGGTAGAAGTGCCACGGCTGCACCCAGCCCATACGCAGCGGGCGGGCAAAGCTGTCCGTCAGCGTGCTGTACGAAATCGCGGCGGTGAACAGCGAAGTATTCGCGTTGATGTCCGACATCAGTCGACCGGGATTGACCTCCGGGAAGAAGATCATCAGCCCGGCAAACGCGGTCAGAATGCGGATGATGATCAGCGCCCAGTTCGTCTTTTCCCGGACGCAAGTCGCCTGTCCGCCGGATTTGGCTGAAATCGTCGCCTGCATGGTATCCCCTCATTTCTTTCTTCGTGACGCTCCTCTGCTTTGACCAGCCGCGCGTTGATGGATGAGCGCTGGCGGATGATGTCCAGCGTTCATCCATCAGCGCGACTAAGCCATATACTATTTCCAAATGAGAATGCGCCAAGATGCGAAGTGAATTTTTCATTCTGGCTAACGGGAGTGAAACGCAGCGTAGCAGCGCTACGCTAAGTGGAACGACCGAACGCCAGAAGGGAAAAGGCACGAGCAGATGGTGCAGGTGAATTTGAAAATAGTATCAGACAGGAATCCCCGTGGCGCGCTCCTCAGCCGAAGCCGGAGAGCGCGCCAGAGGAAAGTAGTGCAGGATTACTCCGCCAGACCGGAGACCGTGAAGGTGAAGACCGTCGTGGTGTTCGGGGCGGGCGCGGTCAGCACAACGCCATCCGCCTTGATGTTGTTGTAGTTGTCCTCAACAATCAGCTTTACCCAATCGCCGGAGGTATCCACCACAACGCCGGACTGCGTCTTGCCTTCGCCAATCTTGATGGTCACATCAGAAATGGTGACGTAGCCTTCCTTGACCAGCTTGGACGGAATGTCGGTGGAGACGCGGAAGAAGTGGAACGCCGTATCCTCGCCGAAGCCCATGTCCCCCGTGGTCATGGAGCAGGTGTAGGTGCCGTTGCCGGAGATGACCGCATCCTCGAACGTCGCGCCGTAATCGGTAATCGTGCCGTCGTTGTTGGTCTTCGCCAGCTTGGTGAACACATCGTTGTCCGCGTCGCGGCCGTAGGAGGGTTCCTCCCAGTCGTTGCGGAAGATGTAGTTCGGATCAGACTGCACGGCGATGTACGCGCCGTAGGTCTTGGAGGTCAGTTCCTTCACTTCATCTTCGGTCAGGGGCTGTTCGGTTTCCACAACCGGCGGCACACCGTAGATGTAGTCGAAGGTCACGTCGATGGTCTTGATGCCGGAGAGTGCTTCCGCCGTCGCGATCTTCGCGGTCACGCCTTCGAGGTCGCCGTCCGCCACGCGGGCTTCCGCCGGGATGTCCGTCACCCATTCATTCCAGATGTTGGAGCGGGTCACGATGCCGTCGTCGGTCGTGGTGAAGTCCTTGCCGAGTTCGATTGCTTCGCCGTTGACCTTGACTTCGGTGATGTCGATGAAGTAGCCGGGGAAAGTCGCTTCGCCGTTCGCAATGCCGACCGCCATGAACGCAACACCGGGGATTTCGCCGTCCTTAACGCCGGAGAAGTCAAGGGACAGGGTGTAGGTGCCGGGGCCGTCCACGGTCACAGCGTTGCCCTCTGCAAATTCGCCGGGATTCCACGCGGAGGTCGCCCAATTGCTGTCGGCGAACATCAGGAACGCCGTGTCCGTCTTGGGCACAAGGGTGAAGTCGATTTCGTAGGTCTTGACGGATTCAAACGCCGCCTTGTCCACGATAACAGGAGACACGCCCGTCAGGTCCTTGTCGTAGGAGCGGACAGAAGCGTCAGTGGGAACTTCGGCAACCCATTCGTTCATGATGTTCATGCGGGTTTCCACCTTATCGTCAGAGGAGGTGTAGCCCTTGGTGAACGCAACGGATTCGCCGTTGATACGGATATCGTTGAGCTTAATGGACATGCCGGGGAAGAGCTTTTCGCCGTGCTTGATGCCCAGCGCGGTAAAGGCAACGCCGGAAGCCGCGCCCGCTTCGGTCGCGGTGAAGTCCAGACCCACGGTGTAGTCGCCCGCGCCGGTCACGGTCGCGTTGGTCGCCTTCACAGCGGAGTCGTCCGTGCCCCAGTACTGGCTCGTCCAGGAGGAGTCGGCGAACATGATGTACGCCATGTCAGCGCCGTAGCGGAAGAGCGTGAAATCAACCTCGACGTTTTCCACGCGCTCAAACGCCGCCTTGTCCACGGTTATCCAGTTCGCGTCCTCGGTCACGCCGTCCCAGGAACGCGCGTCAGCGGGCAGCTCGCTGACCCATTCGTTGTAGATGTTGGAGCGGGTAATGATGCCGTCGTCAGAAGAGGTGTAGCCCTTCTTCGCTTCGATGGGCTGACCGTTCACGCGGATTTCGTCCACGCGAATCGTCCAGCCGGGCAGTGCCTTTTCGCCGTTCTCCAGACCGATGGCCGCGAACGCAATGCCGCTCGCCGCGCCTTCGGGCGTGCCGGTGAAGTCAAGGCCTACGGTGTAGGAGCCTTCGCCGGTAATCGCTGCCTCGGTCACCTTCATGCCCTCCGCCGGCTCAGAGCCGTCGTGCCACCACTGGTAGTGCCAGTTGGCGTCGGCATACATCAGGAATGCCGTAGAGAGCGGTTCGACTTCGCCCGCCACGGGAGATGCCACGGGAGATGCCACAGGAGACGCCACCGGAGATTCCGCCACAGCGGTCATGCCCAGCGCCATCGCCAGCACCATCAGCAGTGCAAGAAACTTCTTGGTGCAATTCATGATGATTCCTCCTTAGAGAAGCTGATTGTGCCTGATGCCTGTCGGCGAAACATTTTCGTAAGTCTCCGAGGTTTACGAAAGCGTTTTTCGTCTTTGCCCGGATTAAGGGCAGACATTTCCGCACTTGTAAATCCATTATAGCTTTCGGCGCGTCATTTGTCAAGTTCAAACCATATGATATACAAGATTTGTGCAAGTTTTTGCCGCACTTCTTTATTGAAACTGTCTAAATCAATCAGAAATCGATCTGTAAGTTCCTTACACGGATTTTTTCGTCAGACAACGTTTTCGTTGGTGTATTCGGTCTGTTGCTGCTCTTTTTCCGACATAAAAACAGTTGTTTCCCTTTGAAAACACCTGTCCCAGATGCAGATTTACGGCATTTCCCGATTTTTCAGCATTTTCAGCAGGTTCCAGCGTCGCTGTGCCGCTTCTTCCGCCATTTTGCAGAGGGTTTCGCTCTTCGCCGGATCGCTCCGGCGCAATGCCGCAAACCGCCCCTGCCGCATCAGGAACGCCTGAAAATCCCCGTCCGGCGCTTTGCTGTCCAGCATCAGCCCATTCGCCGGATGATAGCGGTACAGCGGGAAATACCCGCACTGCACGGCTTTCTTCTCGATTTCCTGCACGTCACGCATGTCAATCCCGTGCGCAATGCAGGGCGCATAGGCAATGATGAGCGCCGCGCCGTCCCACGCTTCTGCCTCGCGCACGGCCTTCAGCAGCTGATTCGGATTCGCGCCCATCGCCACCTGCGCAACGTACACATGCCCGTAGGTCATTGCCATCAGCCCCAAATCCTTCTCCGCGCCGGATTTCCCGCCGGACATGAGCCGTGCCGCCGCACCCGCCGGGGTCGCCTTTGATGCCTGTCCGCCCGTGTTGGAGTACACCTGCGTGTTCAGCACAAGCACCCGCACCTTCTCGCCCGATGCCAGCACATGGTCAAGCCCGCCGAAGCCGATATCGAACGCCCATCCATCGCCGCCGATGAGCCATACACTCTTGGCCGCCAGCAAGTCCGCCGAATCCGCAATTTCCTTCACCAGCGGATGTGAAAGCGTCTCGCACGCCGCCAGCAGCGCTTCCCCCGCCTGTGCCGAAAGCGCCGTATCCTCGCGATTATTCAGCCACGCACGGCAGCTTTCCGCCGCCTCCGGGCACTGTGCCGCCAGCGTCTCGACCTGCTCCGCCAGATGCGCCCGGCGGTGCTTCATCGCCAGATACAGCCCGAAGCCAAATTCCGCGTTATCCTCAAACAGGCTGTTCCCCCACGCCACGCCCTGCCCTTTCTGGTTGACGGTATAGGGGCAGCTGGGCGCGCTCCCGGCGTAGATGGACGAGCAGCCCGTGGCATTGGCAATCATCAAGTGCGAACCGAACAATTGTGTCAGCAGCTTGATATACGGCGTTTCGCCGCACCCCGCGCACGCGCCGGAGAACTCAAACAGCGGCGTTTCCGCCTGCGAGAGCGGGATGGTGTCCGCCTCCCCGATCGCCGTTTCCGGCAGCGACACGGCGAAATTCCAGTTTGCCCGCTCCTGCGCCATTTCCGCCGCGGGGCGCATCACCAGCGCCTTTTCCTTCGCAGGGCACACCCGCGCGCAGTTTTCGCATCCTGTGCAGTCCAGCGGCGACACCTGCACGCGGAAATTCCGCCCGGAAAACGCCTTGCCCTTCGCCCGAACCGTATGAAAATCCGCCGGGAGCGCCGTTTCCGCCAGCGGGTAGAACGTGCGGATGCACCCATGCGGGCAGACAAGGCTGCACAGCCCGCACTGGATGCACGCTTCCGCCCGCCACTGCGGAATCTGCCGCGCAATGCCGCGCTTTTCGAGCCGACTCGTGCCCAGCGGCGCAAACCCGCGCGCGTCCATGGCGGACACCGGCAGCATGTCTCCTTGCTGGCGCAGCATCGGGCGCATGAAGGCTTCGACTGCTGATTGCGGCGTATCCTCCGGCGTATCAGGCAGTTCCGCCCATTCCGGCGGCACATCCACTCGTCGCAGCGCATCCGCCGTCTTCGCAATTGCATTCAGATTCGCCGCGACGACCTGATCGCCCTTCTTCGCATACGCTGCCTGAACCGATTCGTTCAGCAGCTGCTGCCGCTGCTTTTCCGGCAAAAAGGCATTTAATTGGAAGAAAGCCGTCTGCATGGCCGTGTTGATGCGCCCGCCCAAGCCGCACTGCGCCGCGATTGCGTCCGCGTCGATGGTGTAAAGCAGCGCATGGCGCATCGCAATGCTCCGGCGCAGCTTCGCGGGAATCTCCATGCCGTCCGGGAGATTCAGCAGCACCGTGCCGCCCTGCTTGACGCTCTGCGCCACCACGTCCAAATTCATCAGCGTCGGCTGATGGCACGCGAGAAAGTCCGCCTGCCCAATCAGGTACGGCGCGCGAATTGGCGCTGCCCCTATCCGCAGATGACTGACCGTGTACCCGCCGGATTTCTTGGAGTCATACGCAAAATACGCTTGCACCTGCCGATCCGTCTGCGCGCTCATCATTTTTATGGCGCTCTTGTTTGCTCCAACCGTGCCATCCGCGCCCAGCCCAAAGAACTTGCAGCTGATAACGCCCTCGTCCGGCAAGGCAAAATGCGCGTCTATCGGCAGGGACAAGTGCGTCACATCGTCGTCGATGCCGACGGTGAAGTGCTGCCCAGCTTCCATCGTGTCCAGCGCGTCGAACACAGCCTTGACCATGGCGGGTGTGAACTCCTTGCTGCCCAGCCCATACCGTCCGCCGCAGACCTTTGCCGTCCGTCCGGCAGCAAACAGCGCCGCGCTCACGTCCAAATACAACGGTTCACCGAGTGCGCCGGACTCCTTCGTGCGGTCAAGCACAGCGATCCGCTCCGCGCTCTCCGGGATAGCCGTCAGCAGCGCTTCTGCTGAGAACGGACGAAACAGCCGAACCCGCACCACGCCGACTTTCTCCCCCGTCCGCATGAGTGCCCGTGCGGTTTCCTCCGCCGTTTCCGCGCCCGACCCCATCAGCACCAGCACCTTCTTCGCGTCCGGCACACCCGTGTAGGAGAACAGACGCAGCGGGCGCCCCGTCAGCGTCGCGACGCGGTTCATCGTGTCCTGCACGATTTCCGGCAGGGCGAAATAATATGGGTTCGCCGCTTCCCGCCCCTGAAAATACACGTCCGGATTCTGGCTCGTCCCCTGCTGATGCGGATGCTCCGGGTTCATGGCGCGCGCCCGGAACTGCTGGATTTGCGTCCGCGACAGCAGTCCGCGTAATTCATCCTCGTCAAGCGCCTCGAACCGCTGGATTTCATGGCTCGTGCGGAAGCCGTCAAAGAAATGCAGCATCGGTACGCTGCCTGCCATTGCGCTCAGATGCGCCGCCAAATCCGCCGCTTCCTGCACCGATGCCGCGCAGAGCATCCCCCAGCCCGCACTGCGCACCGCCATCACATCGCTGTGGTCGCCGAAGATGGACAGCGCGTGGTACGCCAGCGCCCGCGCCGCGACGTGCATCACCCCCGGCAGCAGCTCGCCCGAAATTTTGCACATCTCCGGTAGCATCAGCAGCAGCCCCTGCGACGCGGTGAAGGTCGTCGCCAGCGCTCCCGCCGAGAGCATCCCGTGCAGCGCGCCCGCCGCGCCGCCCTCGCTCTGCATCTCCGTCAGCCGCATTTTCTGCCCGAACACGTTGCGTTTGCCCATGTGCGCCCACTCGTCACAGTTCTCTGCCATCGGCGTAGACGGCGTAATCGGGTAAACCGCTGCCGTTTCGCTGAGCGCGTATGCCACCTGTGCCGCTGCCAAATTGCCGTCGCCCACCATCGTTTTCATCCGCTTTTTGCACCTCCATGCGCCTGTTTCCGCGTATTGTATCCGCGCGGATGCGTTTCCATGCAAAAGCACGCAGAAATTGCGAAAAAAAGTGAATTTCCCTCTTGACAGGCGGGGGAAAGCGTGGTATAATCATTTTCGCAGTCAGCGAGTGGCGCAAGTCAATCGTTGAAGTGCCAATGGGGAATGGTGTAATGGCAGCACCTACGACTCTGACTCGTATTGTCTAGGTTCAAATCCTAGTTCCCCAGCGTTTGCCTCCGTTGTCTAGTGGCCTAGGACGCCGCCCTCTCAAGGCGAAAACACGGGTTCGAATCCCGTCGGAGGTGCATCATCCTTCGCTCTTACAGCGGAGGATTTTTTTGTGTTTCTTTATACGATTTCCAGATTTGCGGCGCATCTTGGCGCATTCTTGTATTGCATTTTTCGTCGTCTTCTTGCCTGTTCCCTGCTTTTATGGTATACTGAAGAAAATGACGTAGGAGGGCACCCGACGATGAACACAGACGTGCTGTTTGACCGCGCATTTGCCATCCGTGCCGCAAAGCCATGGCAACATTTGTTTGATACGCATATTTTTGCAGTTCGCTTTTCTGATGGTGAAATTGCGTGCTGCTCCGTCATGGGGCGCAACGGCACGCATCTGGCGCTGGCGCTTTATTCCCTCACGGACGGTCTGTACGCGCTTGACAAACTCATGACCACAGACATGCGCGTTCTGCCGCGCCATCGAGCGGAGGAATGTATGCTCGGGCAGGACTGCATTCAGGTATCCTTCGAGAATGCGCAGGAAATCCTCGCGAAGGAGGCAAAGACCGTCCGCGCCTACGCCAAGGCACACGGCATTTCCCTGCGCGGGCAGCACAATTTTCCGGTTTTCCATCGCTATCGTCCAACGCGCATGCCGTGGGCGCTGACTGACGAAACCGAGCAGCAGCATCTATTGGAAGCAATGGATGCCCTGCTGGAAATATCGCGTCGGCTCAACACAGAAGAGCCTCTTGCCTTGGGGTTGATTGAGGGCGACCCATTCACGCACCCGATTCCCCTGCTGACCGCGACCCCCGACGGCTATCGCTGGGATTCCTACACGCTGCAAAAGCCCGACGCGCCGGCACTCCCGGCGGGCAAAATTGAGGATGAACTGGCGCTGGCGCGGCTGAAGAAGCGCAAGAAGCCCTGTGCACCGTGGGCGCTGGCGGTGTTTATGTCCCCCACCCCTGTTCAGGCCAAACCAGCCCAAGTGCCATATTTTCCTTATTTGCTCTGTGTTGTCGATACCGGCAGCGGCAAAGTGCTGACGCTCACACCTCCGCGCAAAATCGACGAATACGCTCCCCACTTCTCCGCTGATTTCCTTCCCCTGCTCCAGCAGCACGGTCTTCCCCGTGAGTTTTGGTCAGCGGATGACCGCACAACGGCATTCATTACACCGATTGCCAAGCAATTGGGCATTCCCGTCAATGTGCAGGCGGACATGACGCCGATGGATGAACTGCTGGGCGAACTTTACGACCATCTGAACGATGCTTCATTCGAAGGTGCAGATGAAATGGGCAATGCGCCGGATGATGCCGAGGTGCTTCGGCTTCTTGCCGCACACATTGCCGACGCGCCGGAAACACTCCGCGCCATACCGGATTACATGCTGACCGAGATACGCGCCGCAATTGCCGCACTCCCTAACTCGCGGGACGCCTTGCGCGCGCTGGACGAAGAAATGAAGCGCCGCCGTCTCCCGCCGCATCAATGAGGTGAAGCATGTCGCAGACCACAAAACGCGCCTTAGCGCAAAGCCTGAAAAAGCTCCTGCAAACGAAGCCGCTGAGCAAAATCACCATCAACGATATTGCTGAGGACTGCGGTGTCAGCCGGATGACGTTCTACTACCATTTTGCAGATATATACGACTTGGTAGAGTGGACGTGTCAAGAGGATGCGAGCGTCGCGCTTGCCGGCAACAAGACGTACAGCACATGGCAGCAAGGCTTCCTGAACATCTTCCATCTTGTCTTGGAAAACAAAACGTTCGTCCTGAACGTCTACCACTCTATCAGCCGCGAGCACTTGGAGCGCTATCTCTATCAGCTGACGTACGACCTGCTGATCGGCGTGGTTGAGGAAAAAGCCGTCGGGCTGTCCGTCAGTGACCGTGACAAGGCGTTCATTGCCGACTTCTACAAATACGCGTTTGTCGGCTTGATGCTGAACTGGATTCGCGAGGGCATGAAGGAAGATCCAACGGCGATTATTGATCGGCTCAGCGTGCTGATTCACGGTGATATCACCCGTGCACTGCACAAATACAGCGCAAGCTGACATGTAATACTATTTCCAGATGAAAATGCGCCAAGATGCGCCGCGAATTTTTCATTCTGGCTAACGTGAATGAAACGCAGCGTAGCAGCGCTACGCTAAGTGGAATGAGCGGACGCCAGAAGGGAAAAGGCGCAAGCAGATGGCGCAGGTGAATCTGGAAATAGTATAAACAGGCATCCGAAGCGAAAGCACATGCTTCAGATGCCTGTTTTTGCTTGATGAAAACTATTCGTCCCCTGCTACATCCAGCTCATCCAGAAACGAGCAGAGGTTTTCCTCCGAGTATTCGATTTCTGATGAGTACATCCGCGCCGCTTCGTTTTCGCCCAGCAGCGTCGACAGGCGCAGGAACAGCATCCCCGATACCGCACAAAACAGCACCCGCCCCGGCAAATCATCATCCAGCAGTGCCCCCGGCACATGCCGATGCAGCAGGTACACCGTAAACTGCTCCACCGCCAGCGGGGAAAAATCCGGCAAATCGTCCGGCGCATTCGTCAGCCGCGTCAGCACCGCGTCCCACGTCGGGTCAAGGCGCTCCAGCGTCCGCAGGAAGTCCGCCCATTCCGCTGCCGTACGCGTTGGCATTACCGTGCCTGCCGCTTCACACAAGGCATTCAGCCGGGCCAGAATGCCGCGTGTTCTGTCCTGCATAATGCGGATGAGCGCCGCCCGCGCCTGCAGCAGCGTTTCTTCCTCCGGCGACCCCTGCGGACGTTTGCCGCCGCCCTGCGTATGCCACGTCATCGGCTGTGGCCAGTGCAGGGTCAAATCCGCCGCCGCTTCGCAGCAAAGCCCGAAGCCGACTTCGGTGAATGTCGAAAACTCGTTGCGGTAGCGCGGATGGTCGGCGCAGATTTGGCACAGCGCCCCTTCGCCGCAAGCGGTGATGATGTCGCATAAGCCGCTGTCGTTCAGCATCGGGCAGCGTTCATCCTCCCGCAGGCGGAAAGAAGCGCCGTCCGGCGTGTCCGCAATCGCGTCGCGCAGCCGCTGCCCGATTTCACCCGTCATGGCAGCATACTTCGCCCGCGTGTTCGGGTCAATGTCGATTTCCCAGCCCTTGCAGCAGGTGTGGCGGCAAGCGTCCGCAATGCAGCGGAACGCATCCGCCGTCGCGGGGTAAATCAGCGTCATTTCAGCGCCTCCCACAACGACCACGCCAGCGCGCGCACCGTCGGGTCATTCGGCTTTTCCCACAAGCGCGCCGTCAAGTGCCACACGCCCTCCTGCTGATAGAGGATGCCCAGCCGCGCACAGCGTTCCGTATTGTCAATCATCTGCACCGCGGGGTGAATGTCCGCCGGAAGGCGCTGCACATGCGCCGTTTGCAGGATAGCGTACCACGCGGGGGTGGTGTAATCCTCCTGCGCGAACCGCTTCAGCAGCGGCGACGCGGTGTCGATGGACAGCCCCATCGTCCCGACCGGCACAGGCTTGCCCATGCTCTCGCTGATTGAACGAAACATCGGGTAGCACCAGAAATCCGTGCAGTATTCCGCCGGAAGCTGCCCTTCCGCGCTCGGCACAACAATCGCCGCGCCGTCCGCCTTCTCTTCTGCGGATACAAACGCCACCATCCGCCCGTCCATCTCGATGCCCTCGCGGGTGATGCGGATGTCAACCTGCGGAATCAGCCAAATCGGGTAATGATTGCGCGTGCCGTCCGCCAGTGTCAGCACGACGGTCAAGCCCGTGATGCGCTCCTGCATGGCGTCCCGATAGCACTCCGCCGGGAACGTGACGGACACTGCGTCCGTCAGCCGCCCCTGCCGCGCACCCGGCGCCACGTCGCAAGCATACAATTCGCGCTCACCGTCCATAAGGGTACAGCGGATGCGGGTATGCCGCTTTTCCGGGTCGCATTCGCTGATTTGCACATCAAAACGGATGTCCTCGCCCATCATGCCCGTGAACGACGCAAATTCGCCCAGCACAACCGTTCCGGCGCAGAACTCGCGCCACTCCTCGGCGGAAATCAGCCCCTTGTTCTCCATCATTGCGTTCAGCACGCCGACAAGCGCCGTCCCCTGCCCGGTGTAGTCCTGCAAATCCAGCAGCTGGAAACCAGACACCTCCCGCGACCGCAGCAGCGTCTCGATTTCCCGCTTGTAGCAGTCCACCGCCAGATGCCCCGTCTGCCGGAAAAAGGCTTCATGCTCGCCGTACAGCCCCGCCCGTTCCAAATTCTCGCGCATGGCTTCGATGTTGCGCGGCTTCAGCGGACCGGTGTAATGCGGAATCTCCGAGAAATCAGGATAGAACACATACTGCCCGACCTCGTGGCTGATGACGGGCACATCCGGGATGAGGGCGTCCGCGGACTGCGCGTCCGCTTCCTTCACGCCCGTGCCATACTGAATCTGCACCTTGCCGGCTTCACCCGACTGCCCCAGCGTTTCCGGAACGATGCTGGCATCATAATTGCTGACGGACTCCGGCGCGGTCGTCTGCACGATGCCCTGCGGCGCGTCGCACATGGCGTAGCTACCGCGAATCAGCCGTTCGCGCCCCAGCCTGACGCCGACGAACACATTTTCCTCGTCCAGCACGTCCGGCACAAACTGGTAGTTGTTCGCGCCGCTGCTGTACAACTTGGTGTCGTCCGCCTCGCGGTAGGCGCGCATCATGCGGTTCAGCACGTCCTTGCTGCCCCACAGCTCATTGCCCAGCGAAAGCCACAGGAACGACGGATGATGCCCGTATTCGCGCAGAATGCGGAAGCCCTCTTGGAAGAGGAAGTCGCGTTCGCGCTCGTCGTAGCCTTCTTCGCCTTCTTCCGCGACCGTCCCCCAGAACGGCAGCTCCGGCGCCATATACACGCCAAGCAGATCCGCCGCCGTGAACGCCGCATCTGGCGGGCAGGCGGTATGGTAGCGGTAATGGTTGATGCCATATTCCTTCGCAATGCCCAAAATCGTCATCCACGACGCGACGTCAGTTGGCGTGTACCCGGTTTTGGGGTACAGCAGATTATCGACCTTGCCGCGCAGGAAGGTTTCGCGCCCGTTGATGAGCAGCCGCCGACCGACCGTCCGCACGTCGCGCAAGCCGAATGTCGTTTCGTACACATCGCCGTCGAGGTCAATGGAGATGGTGTGGATTTCGGGGTGCGCTTCGTCCCAGAAGGCTTCATTGCCCTTGAGCGGGCATTCCCCGTCCAGCACGCCCCGGCGGTACGGCAGCAGATGCTCCATCTGCCCCGGCAGCACGATGCCCGCCACACCGTCGGGCGCGCCGATGATATGCCCATGCACACGCAGGCAGCCGCGCCGCAAGTCCGGGCGCACGGTGAGGTCGGTCAGCAGTGTATGAGCGACAGTCAGGCTGATTTCGCCGGTGATGCCATTCCAGTTGCTCTGCGTATCGGGGCTGGTCAAATGCCCGCCGCGCGTGGGATAATCGGTATTATCCACGCGGATGACAAGGGTATGCTCGCCAGCGTGCACAGGCGGCAGGAAGTAGCGGTGCGGCGTACAGAGGCTCTCCTGATGCCCGATGGGGCGACCGTCGAGGTAGACGGTGGTTTTGCGGGTGCGTTCCAGCGTGAGCATCGTCTGCTCGCCCGTCCAGTCTCCCGCGGTGAACGTGCGCATGAACCACACCGCGCCTTCGAAGCGATATGCGTCGGTCAGGCAGCCCGTTTCCTTGGCGGAATTCGGCATTCCAAGCCCCGCCGCCGATGTTGTCCCCGGCAGCATCATCGTCTCCGGGTACGCTTGCGGCATGGTCTCCTGTTTTTCCGCGTCCAGCTTCACCTGCCACTGTCCGTTCAAGTCGATTTTCATCATGGGTGTTGCAGCCTCCTTTCAAGCCAGAGGCTCTGCCTCTGGACTCCGCAAGGGGCATTGCCCCTTGACCCTTTCGCGCGATTGAGTTGGTGACTTCTTCATGCAATTTCCGCGTGTTTCGCTGGGATTTCGTCTCTGCGGAGGCGATTCCCCCTGTTCCAATCAAATTCAGCCAGAAAAAGAAAGACAAGTATGCCAAAACCCAAAAGTTCCTTCACCCAAGGATTCCCTTCCAAGCGAAATCCTTCCCCCACCTTGTAAGGGGCGCGTTTGCCCCAACGCAAATCGTCCCGAAGCCTGACGCGCCAATCGAACGCGCGGGATTCTCCGTGCAAATGCGCACAGCCGCTTCCGGCGTCTGCCCGTAGCGCGCCATCAGGTTCTGGAACGCCTGCCGCATCAGCAGCACCGAGCCCGCCAGCGTGCCGTCATGCAAACGCGCCTCGTGTCCGCGCACCGTGACCGCTTGCCCGCCTAAGGCGTATTCGCCGTCCGGCAAGCCCGCTGCTTCCATGCTGTCCGTAATCGCAACGGCTTTGTCCGCCCCCTTGCAGCGCAGAAGCACCTTCACCGCGTCATCGTGCAGGTGAACGCCGTCGCCAATGAACTCCGCAAACAGGCGGTCATCCGTCAATGTTGCGCCGGGAACGCCGGGCGCGCGGTGCGTGAACGGCGTCTGCGCGTTGTAGGTGTGGGTGACGCGGGTCGCGCCCCAGTCCGCCGCCTGATGCACCTGTTCGTCGGTCGCTGCCGTGTGACCGATGGAGACGCGGATGCCGTTCTCCGCCGCCTTGCGGATGAATTCTTCCGCGCCGGGCAGCTCCGGCGCCATCGTGATGACGCGCACTGCCTGAATGTCGCCGCCCGTCAGATCAAGGAACGCCTCCCAGTTCGGATGCAGAAAGAACTCCTTCCGCTGCGCCCCTGCCTTCTCCGGCGATAGGAACGGCGCTTCCATATGCGCCCCCAGCACCCGTGCTGCACGCTGCTCCGGCGTATCCATCACACGGCGGACGGCGGCAATCACCCGGCGCGTATCCTCCACGCTGGCGGACATGGTCGTCGGCAGGAACGCCGCAACGCCCTCCCGATACAACTCCCGTGCCATCTGGCGAATCGCGTCCTCGCCCTGCATCGTGTCATGCCCGCGGAAGGCGTGGATGTGCGCATCGACAAACCCCGGCAGGACAAAATCCCCCTGCAGGTCTATCACAGCCTCGCCAGCCAACGGCGCTAAGCTCTCGCCCATCGCTGTCACGCGCCCGGTTTCCAGCCGGACGCACAGATTTTCCCCCAAATGGCCATCCGCAAAGAACAGCCCATTCCGCAGCAGCACCGTCAACGCACCTCGCATTCATTTTCTCATGAAACTCTCATGCAATTATCATACCACAAAGAAGGGTTTTTTTCAATCGGCGCAGAATTTCTTATAGGTTGAAACCATGCGATTTTCGGATGAAAATGTGCCAAGACGCAGGCAGCGGGCGCAGTTGAATCCGAAAATTGCAAAAATGCGGGTATCCGCCGAATTTGTTGCGGTTTCTTCTTCATTTGTTCACATTAGGCTCAAATTCGGGGTGTATACTATGCTCCGAAAGCAAAGGAGGAAATCACCGATGTCCTTTTTCTCGAAGATGCAGAACGCCCTCGCGAACTGGATGCAGGGGCGCAACGGCCCGGATAATCTCGGCTTCACAGCGCTCATCGCCGCTATCGTTTTCAGTTTGCTTTCGCTGTTCCGCCTGCCGCTGGCGAGTTTCCTGTCCATGCTGTGCTATGTGTATGCTCTGTGGCGGATGCTGAGCCGCAACGTCGCCAAGCGGCAGGAGGAAAATCGCCAGTTCATGGACAAGACGGGACACGCGCAGACGGAAATCCGGCAGTTTTTCCTGCGGCTCAAGGGCATAAAGACCTACAAGTATTTCCGCTGCCCGCAGTGCAAAACGCGCCTGCGCCTCAAGCGCGGCTGCGGTGAAAAGCACGTCACCTGCCCCAAATGCCAGCACAAGTTCGACGAAAGGGCGTAAACAATGTTCGGCTATGTCAGACCCTGTCTGGAATCGCTCGATGAGGCGCAGAAAAAGCGCTATCGGGCATGGTACTGCGGATTATGCCAATCACTGGGCGACCGCCACGGCTTTCGCGGCCGCATGACGCTCACCTACGACATGACGTTTCTGGCGATTTTCCTCTCCGCGCTCTATGAGCCGGCGGAAGCACACGGGCAAATGCGCTGTCTGCTGCACCCGAAGGAAGCGCACGATTTCGTCCGCACGTCGATGACGGATTACGCTGCCGATATGACCATCGCGCTGGCGTATTTCAAGGCGCTGGACGACTGGCAGGACGACCGCTCCCTGCCGGGCGGGCTGACCGCGCAGCTGCTGAAAAAGCGTTACGAGGCGGTCAGGGCGGATTATCCCCGCCAGTGCGCCGATTTGGAGAAGAACCTTCGGGCGCTGAGCGAGGTGGAAGCGGCGCACAGCGATTCCCCCGACGCGGCGGCAAACTGCTTCGGGGCGCTGATGGCATCGCTGTTCGTGCGCGAGGAGGATTACTGGTCGCGCACACTGCGGCTGTTCGGCGCGTCGCTGGGGCGGTTCATCTACATGGTGGACGCCGCCTGTGATTACGATGCCGACACGCGCAAGCACAGCTACAATCCCGTGCTGCTGATGGGGCGTCAGCCAGAGGATATGCGCGACGTGCTGACGCTGCTGCTTGGCGACGCTTCAGCGGCGTTTGAGTCGCTGCCTATCGTCTCCGATGCGGATATTCTGCGCAACATCCTCTATGAGGGTGTCTGGCAGAGCTACAACGAGTTCCTCCACCGCCGCGCCGAAAAACAGAAGAAGCACAGCGGCAACACAACCAAAGAGAATGGGGACGATTCCCCGGTGAAAGGAGGCTGACGAGCATGGTCACAGACCCGCGGAAAGTGCTGGGTGTATCCGAAACCGCCAGCCAAGATGAAATCAAGCGCGCGTATCGCCGTAAAGCCAAGGAGTGCCATCCGGATTTGCATCCAAACGACCCCGACGCGGCGAAAAAGATGAACGAACTCAACGAAGCCTACGACATGCTGATGAACCCGGAGAAGTACGCCAACCGCCAGCAGCAGCAGAATCCGTATGGCGGCAGCAGTTACGGCGGAAATCCATACGGCTCTTACGGCGGCAATTCTTACGGCGGACAGCAGCAAGGCAATCCGTATGGTCAGCAGGGCGGCTACGACCCGTTCAGCGACTTCTTCGGCGGATTCGGCTACGGCAGCTACGGCGGCTATCAGACGCAGGTCAACCCGCCGCAGGAGCAGGCGGGCGATTCCGAGCCGGTTCGCGCTGCCATCCGCGATATTCTCGCCGGACGGTACGCGTCGGCGTGTTCCATTTTGCAGAACGTCCCCAGCACGGGGCGGAATGCGCGCTGGTACTACCTGTCCGGCGTGGCGAACCACGGCGCGGGAAATCAGATTCAGGCACTGGAACACATGAAGCGCGCGGTGCAGCTCAGCCCGAACAATGCGACCTATCAGGCGCTTTTGCGGCAGTATCAGCAGGCAGGGCAGACGTATCAAACGAATGCGTCCGGGTACAACACTTGGGCAATGGATCCGTCGAAATTGTGCATGAGCTTGTGCTTTTTGCAGATGTTCTGTCCGCTTTGCTGCCGGTGCTATTAAGAAGCTGTGGCAAGCCCCTTGATTTAGCAGAATTTTCCCATGCTGCTTGATTTGTTTTGTTGCAGGGGGGTCGCCTCTGCGGAGTGAAATCCCCTGCGCAACACAAAAACTGTATGCAATGCGCGCAACTGAATCGCGCAAAAGGTCAAGGAATCAGTTTCCTTGAGAAAGTGTAACTTTATGGGCAAAATCATCGGTATCGACTTGGGTACCACCAACAGCTGCGTCGCCGTGGTTGAGGGCGGTAACGCAACCATCATTCCGAACGATAAGGGTGAGCGCACAACGCCGTCCGTCGTGGCATTCACCGACAGCGGCGAGCGGCTCATCGGCAGCGCGGCGAAGCGTCAGGCAGCAGTCAACGCCGACCGCACGATTGCATCCGTCAAGCGCCATATGGGCACGGACTGGCGCAAGACCATCGCCGGGAAAAGCTATTCGCCGCAGGAAATCAGCGCCATGATTCTCCGCAAGCTGAAGCAGGACGCGGAAAGTTACCTCGGCGAACCCGTCACCGACGCGGTGATTACCGTCCCGGCGTATTTCGGGGACATCCAGCGTCAGGCGACGAAGGACGCGGGGCGCATTGCAGGCTTGAACGTCCGCCGCATCATCAACGAGCCGACCAGCGCCGCCCTTGCCTACGGGCTGAACAACGGCGCACCGCAGAAAATCATGGTCTACGACCTTGGCGGCGGCACGTTTGACGTATCTATCATCGAGATTGGCGAGGGTGTTATCGAGGTGCTGGCGACGTGCGGCGACAACCACCTCGGCGGCGATGACTTCGACGAGCGCATCGTGAATTTCGTCTGTGATGCTTTCCAGCGGGAACATCATGCTGACCTTCACCGTGATTTGGCGGCCATGGTGCGCGTGAAGGAAGCCGCCGAGCAGGCGAAAAAGGAGCTGTCCGTCACCGAGATGACCACCATCAGCCTGCCGTTCATCAGCACAGTCGGCGGTCAGGCGGTGCATTTGGAGCAGACGCTGACCCGCGCGAAGTTCAATGAATTGACGGCGGATTTGGTTGCGCGGACGGAAGGTCCTGTCCGCAGCGCCCTCAGCGACGCAGGCATTGCCGCCAGCGAGCTGGGCAAGGTGCTGCTGGTCGGCGGTTCGACGCGCATTCCCGCCGTGCAAGAGAAGGTGCGCCAGCTGACCGGCATCACGCCGAGCAAGAGCATCAACCCCGACGAATGCGTGGCGCAGGGCGCGGCGATTCAAGGCGACACGCTGAATGAACACACGACGCTGACAAACTCCACGGGCTTGCTGCTGCTGGACGTGACCCCGCTTTCGCTGGCAATTGAGACGGTCGGCGGCGTCGCGACCCGCGTCGTCGAGCGCAACTCCACCCTGCCTGTGCACTATCAGCAAGTGTTCACCACGGCGGGCATGTTCCAGTCATCAGTAGAAATCAACGTTTTGCAGGGTGAGCGCCCGATGGCGCGGGACAACAAGAGCATCGGCAAATTCCGTCTGAAGGGCATCCGCCGCGCAATGGCAGGCGTACCGAAAATTGAGGTCACGTTCGATATTGACACCAACGGCATCCTGACCGTCTCCGCGCGCGACCAGGACACTGGACGCGCCCAATCCATCACCATCACCGCCGACAACAAAATGAGCGAGGATGAAATTCAGCAGGCGATTCGCGATGCGGAGCAGTACGCCGCGCAGGACGCTTTCCGCCGCGACCTGATGGACACCATCAATCAGGCGCAGCACCTTTTGGCGCAGGTAAGCGCTGCCTTGAACCAGTGCAGCAAGCAGCTGGACAAGGACGAGAAGAAGCGCGTCAAGGACGATGAAGCTGCACTTCGCCATCTGATTGGGCGCGCCAAGCCCGACAAAATGACGGCGGATGACCTGTCCGCCATCGAGAGCGCCATGGCAACCCTCGAAAGCAGCAGCGCCCACCTGATGAGCCTCTTCGACCCGAACGCGCAGAGCGGCGGACAGTCATGACGAAGCCGCACCACGTCCGGCGTGCGCTGCTGATTGCCCCGACCGTCGCGGCGATTCTGCCGACGCTGCTGGGCAGTCTGGAATAACAAGCAAGGGGATTGCGTCCATGATTTCGGACACAATCCCCTTTTTCGTTGCAATAATCATCAGAACAGCAGCAGAATCCCCTGCGCCGCCAGCACCGCCGCACACGCCGCAAGCGCCACCGTCAGCAGGCTCTTCCCCTTCCACGCGAGGAACACCGCTGCCGCCAAACCAACCGCCGCCGTGCGCATATCCCCCGTGGAATACAATACGTCGGGAATCGTCATTGCCCCCAGCACCGCGAACGGCACATAGTGCAGGAACGACTTGATGAACGTTGATTTGATTTCCTTGCGGAAAATCGTCAGCGGCAGCATCCGAATCAGGTATGTCACACCCGCCATCACAAGCAGGTAAATCGGAAAATTTGCCGTCATTGCGCATCACCCGCTTTCGTTTCTTCCTCCCGCACGGGGAAGAGCCACGCGCCCAGCGCCGAGGCGGCAATCGCACAGATGATGATGACAAACCCGCTGGACACCTGCGAGAGCATCGGCACATAACGGAAGCACAGGCTCATCGCGATAGCCATCAGCACGACGATGCGCACGGGCTTCTCCTTGCGCGCGGGCGGCAGGATGATGGCGAGGAACATGCCGAAAATCGCGATACCGAGCGCATTGCGGAGGAAAACCGGCAGCAGCGTGCCCGCGACCGCGCCCAGAATCGTACCGACCGACCAGCCGAGGTACGGCGCGGTCATCAACCCATACAAATACCAGTGACTGACCTTCCCCGGCTGACTGGATGCGACAGCGAATATCTCGTCCGTATTCATGAAAGAGAAGAACAGGCGACGCGGTGTGTTCATATCCGAATCCATCTTCTGGGAGATGGACAGGCTCATCAGCGCATAGCGAAGGTTGATAATCAGCTGCGTCAGCGCGACTTCGAGGTACGATGCCTGTGCGAGAATCAGCGGCAGCCCGGCGAACTGCCCCGCACTGGTGACGTTCGTCATGGAAATCAGCAGCGCTTCGAGCGGCGACAAGCCATCCGCCACTGCCTTCATGCCGAACGTGAACGCAACGGATAGGTAGCCCAGCCCAATCGGGATTCCATGCCGGAAGCCCTTCGCAAAGAGTTTACGATTCATCGTCATTGATGCCTTCTTGTCGAAAAAGTCGGAACACAGCGTTTATGATAGCACGAAGTCCGTCCCTTCGTCAACGTCTGTGCAGCAAAAGAACAGCAGGGGACTTCGTCCCGTTTCATTTGTCCCTGCACCCATTTCGCGATTGGCTGATGGCGGAAAAGACATCACCCGACGCGCCGCCGAGTTGTGCGGTATTGCCCATGCAAAACCGGCAGCTGATGGCACTTCATCGACTGCCGGTTTGCGTCTGTTCCTTCTGCAAACATAAGCAGCCACACACCGTAGCGCATGGTTGCTATGGATATTGATTCAGTTCGACAAACTGGAATTTTCAAATTAGTCTTTACAAACAACCTTTGAGCCTTCACCATCAATTACAATTCCCCGACGGTTGTTAATTGGGCATAGATTCAAATCCGAAAACTCAGTCATTATTTTCTC
>ERZ779851.1168-NODE-1168-length-24124-cov-27.103286_pt1 | contig 24124 bp, 17 predicted proteins | sample MGYA00511094_ERZ779851 | MGnify/ENA primary metagenome ERZ779851 (study PRJEB29588, sample SAMEA2155512) | human gut metagenome | biome: human gut; feature: human-associated habitat; material: faeces | place: Denmark | collected 2008/2010 ...
AACGCTTGCCACCTACGTATTACCGCGGCTGCTGGCACGTAGTTAGCCGTGGCTTGCTATTCGGGTACCGTCACTTCAGCAGAGTATTCGTCTGCTGACCGTTCGTCCCCGATCACAGAGCTTTACAACCCGAAGGCCGTCATCACTCACGCGGCGTTGCTCCGTCAGGCTTTCGCCCATTGCGGAAGATTCCCCACTGCTGCCTCCCGTAGGAGTCTGGACCGTGTCTCAGTTCCAGTGTGGCCGTTCATCCTCTCAGACCGGCTACTGATCGTCGGCTTGGTGGGCCGTTACCTCACCAACTACCTAATCAGACGCAAACCCCTCTTCAGGCGATAGCTTACAAGTAGAGGCCACCCTTTCTTCCTAAGATCATGCGACCTAAGGAACGTATTCGGTATTAGCAGTCGTTTCCGTCTGTTGTCCCCATCCTGAAGGCAGGTTGTTTACGTGTTACTCACCCGTTTGCCACTAGATTTGAAAGAAGCAAGCTTCCTTCTCCTCTCGTTCGACTTGCATGTGTTAAGCACGCCGCCAGCGTTCGTCCTGAGCCAGGATCAAACTCTCCATGATAGATCGTTCGTTTGGCTCGATTTATTTCTTGCCTTGCTCAAATTCATTGCTCGGTATTGCTACCTCGCACATCGGCTTGATTCGTTCGCTGTACTGTTCAGTTTTCAAAGAACCATCGCTCTTCAAGCGACTTAGTTATCTTACCACATTCATTTCGTTTTGTCAAATGTTTTTTTGAAATCTTTTTCAAGGTCTCGTTTTCATTTGCGCTTTCGATCCGTTTGTGTTCGCCGCTCTGTCGTGCGACTTATGAGATAATATCACATTTGCTTTCGTCTGTCAACTGGCTTTTTCTTCGCTCTTTCGGGCTCCGTTTGGCCGGCTCTTGACTTAAGCGTGTGTTATTGTATCAGTTTGATGCGGCTGTGTCAAGAGGTTTTTCATGGAGCGTTTTTAAAAGGGAAGTGGGTTCAGGGTTCAGGGTCCGCCCAAGGGGCGTATCACTCTTTGATTGCGAATGAATGCTCTGCTCTTGAGTGAGGAGTGATGATGGCGATGCCCGAAAATAGCATTCAAGTCACAAGTCACTAGCCACCAGTTCCCCCCGCTCCATTGTCTTTCATACCGCTTCGGGGATCCATCCTCCGCCTTCGGCGCGCCCCTTCTCCAAGGGGCTGCTCGTATTGCATGTAATTCCGTGCTTTCGTTTCTCTTCCTGCGCATTTACTCGCATACGAGTGAGGCAAGGAGCCTACGGCTTCGCTTCCGTTGACGATACGGAGTGACGCTTTGCACAGCTGTCATACTGACCGCTGCGTAGAAGGGTGCCTCTTCGAGGCACATCTATCCTGCGCCTTTGGCGCGCCCCTTCTCCAAGGGGCTACTCACTTGGCATGCAGGTTGATACTTCCCTTTCCCTGTATTCGCATTTCGTCAACTTATGAGGATGACAAGGTTCTCTCGGCTTCGCTTCCGATGACGATACGGACAGATGTGCCTCTTCGTGCCACTCTATCCTGCGCCGTCTCCAAGGGCCTCTCGGTTGGCGTGTCATACCGTAACGTTCTTTTATACGCTCCCATTAAAAGATCCCGCCGGAGCTGGTGCTTCAGCGGGATCTTACAAAAACTCTCTTTCTACTGTTCACTCTTCCCCATTTCGCAGATTTTTCTGGCGGTATCGAGCCATTCCTGGCGAATGCTTTCCGGAGCGAGGACGTTGACGTTAGCGCCTTGGGAGAGGAGCCACATGAGGATGCCTTCGCCAAGGACGTCAGCGCTGATGCTCCAGCTGCCGTCGTCGCGCTTTCTCGCTTTCGCGGTGGGCAGCCGGTCGAGGACGGCTTCCAGGGAGAGGCCTTTATAAATAAATTCGAGGTGGATCTTTTTCCCCGAGTACATGAACTGGACGCGGTTCTTGAATTCTCCTTCGCGGAAGCGGCCGATATAGGGCTCTTCGAAGGTCTTTTCTGTGTCGATGACGCTTGTCATGCGGTCCAAGCGGTAGATCTTGAGCGGGCTGGTGGCACCGGTTTTGATGCCTCTGTCGGGACGGGCGGCGACGTAGAAATAGAATTCGGAGAACAGGATGCCGAGTGGACGGGCGGCGTGCGGGCTGCTGGTCTCTGCGCTGATTTTTTTATAATCGAATGCAATGACGTGGTGCTGGTGAATGGCACGCGTGATCTTCCAGAGAAGGTCCATGTCCGGATTCTTGTGATTGGGCTCTGCGTATTCGAAGAGTTCGTTCTTGATGTACTCATCGATCTCTGTCCGTTCTTCGGAGGAGGCCAGGTTTTGCAGAAGGCGCTCAAGAAGTGCTTTCATTTCTACTTTATGGAAGGCTTTGCTCGAAAGGAGGATCTTGCAGACGGCGAAGAGCTCTCCGCTCGTGAGGTATTCACCGCCTTCATTGATCATCTTGTAGACGCCTTCTTCTCGGCTGTGAATGAGCCGGCGATGGATACCGTCGCTTTCTTCCAAAGCAGCAAGGCAGCCGCGGATATCTGCGAAGTAGCGGCTGACGGTCCTCTCATTGACCTTGAGCTTGGCGGCAATCTCTTCTCTCGTGACGCCGCGGCCGCGCATCAGTATATTCCATAAGCAGAGGATACGCTCTACTTTTCTGTCTTCCTTTAACAGGTTATTTCCTCTTCTAGGCATAAGTTACCACCTTTCTTTGAAGCCTATCTGCTTCCTATCAACTCTCATTTTATTTATTATACCGCAAGAAATCCAATTCTCCTACTTTTTTGCTATCTGCTTTTCTCTTTTCTATGATATAGTAGGTGTATGTGTTAAAGGCAGGATGAGGGGATCGTGCGATCTCCGCTGCTGCCTGTTAAAAAAATGAGGAGGCGCATTTATGGATGCGATCAAATGTCTGATTTCCAGAAGAAGTATCAGGGAATATACGGATCAGCCGGTCACGGAAAGAGATATAGAGGATATCGTCACGATGTCTCAGATGGCTTCGTGCTGGGAGAATACGCAGCCGATCCGCTATGTGGCGGTGCTGGATCAGGAACTGAAGGATCGCCTGGCCAAGGAATGTACGGTGGATTTCCCCTGGAATACGGAGAATATCCATGCGGCACCGGCACTCATCGTGCTCTGCATCGTGAAGGGGTTGTCGGGCTATGAACCGGATGGATCGTTCTCTACGAAGAAGGGGACGCACTGGCAGTCTTTTGATGCGGGCGTCGCGGCTGCTCATTTCTGTCTGGCAGCGAATGCGCTGAAGTTCGGCACGCTCATCATGGGGCGCTATGAGGAGGATAAGGTAAAGGATATCCTTTCTCTGCCGGAGGATTATGATGTGTCTGCGCTGATCGCGATCGGCCATCCGGCTGTCATTCCGGCGGCTAGTGAACGCAAGCCGTTGTCGGATGTATTGAGTGTAAGAAGCTAGGGAAACGCTGATTCAATCGCAGAGTCAGATTTTACAAGAATTTTTATACATAGCTTCGTCATAACCTTCCTTAAATAGCTCGCTATTCGCGCTTCAGGCATCGCCCTTTATAAAAAACGGCACGCAGTGCCGCACCTATGTAGCCTTCCCCGCATGGGGAAGGGGGACCGCGTCAGCGGCGCTCGGGTGCTCTTGTAAACGGCGCACTTGAGACGTTCTCCACCACTGCTCTTTCATGCCGCCAGTGCCCTATCCGCCCCTTCGGGGCATCTTCCCCTCGAGGGGAAGGCTATTCATAGTAAGCGGCGAGGTCGCCACCTTTCTTATTTCTCATGCAAGCGAGGTTTTCATTCGCAGCCAAGGGACGGCACGCCCCAGAGGCTAACCCACAAGTTTGAAAGCAGGGATGAGTGGCCAGTGGCTAGGGATTAGGGGCGCAGGGTGACGAGTCACTCTCGCGTATCGTCATTTCGAGCGAAGCGAGAAATCTTCTTTGCAGACCGAGAAACGATGGATGTGCGAAAGCAGAAATACGCAGCACCAAGGCGTTGTTTCCCGGCCAGTGCCTATGTGATACTGACCGCAGTGCAAGAAAGATCCCTCGGCTGCGCTTCCGATGACGATACGGGAAAGGGATATCCCCAAAGATTTGAAAGCAGGGATGAGCAGCTAGTGACTAGGAGACTAAGAGACTAGGAGACGGACGGCATTATTCCTCATTCCTCATTCCTCATTCGAGTAGAGCTTTCATCCACAATCTAGAGGCGGCACGCCCTACGGTCTAAGCCTGAACCTTGAACCCTGTCTCCCTCTTTAGTACAATAGAGCAAAAGGAGGTACGAGCTATGTTTGTCGGTGTAGATCTGGTGAAGATCTCGCGGTGGGAGCGGATCCTTGAGAAATTTCCCCGCCGCACGGAGAAGATATTTACGGAAGAGGAGATCGCGCATTGCGAGAAGAAAGGGAAAAAGCGTGCGGAGTCGTATGCAGCGCTCTGGGGCGCGAGAGAAGCGGCAGGGAAGGCGCTCGGGATCGGCATTTTCGGCTCGGCGTGGCGAGATGCGTATGTGACATGGGGAAAGTGGGGGCAGCCGATGCTTCACCTCGCAGGGACGTTCGCCAAGCGGGCAGAAGAGCTTGGCATTACGGAGATGTCGATCTCTATTTCACATGAAGAGGAGATGGCGATCACGGTGGTCGTCATGGCAGGAGGTCATCATGAAGTACATCACGACGGCTGATGAGTCGCGCTCGCTCGACCGGGAAGCGATGAAGAGCTACGGATTTCCCGAAGCGGTACTGATGGAGAATGCAGGAAGCGATGTGGTATCGCTCATTCAGCCGGAGATCGATTGGAAGGGAAAGTCTGTGGTGGTGGTCTGCGGGACGGGTAACAATGGCGGAGACGGCTTCGTCATCGCAAGGTATTTGTGCGCGCTGACCGCAAGCGTCGCGGTGCTCTTGTGCGGCAATGAGGCGCATATGAGTGAAACGGCACGTCTGTATCGCCGGATCGTTGAAAAAATGTGGGTGCAGGTCATCCCTGTCAGTGAGGATACGGACTGGGAGACGCCTTTGGAAAGCGCGGATGTCATCGTGGATGCGCTGATCGGTACGGGGCTTTCCCGAGAGGTCAGCGGCGTGAAGGCCGAGGTCATAGAGATGATGAATGCGTCGCATGCGTCGGTGGTCTCTGTCGATGTACCGAGCGGTCTGTCTTCGGATACGGGAGAGCCTATGGGGCTTGCCGTCATGGCAGATTACACGGTGGCGCTGGAGTCGTACAAGCGCTGTCATGTGCTTTCTCCGGGGCATGAGTACTGCGGCAAGGTGCTCTATAGTGCGATCGGCCTCCCTGCGGCTGTGGGACGCTCTCTTCCCGTGAGCCTTATCGAAGAGAGAGAGGTGGGAAATCTGCTGCCTTTAAGGGAGCGCATGTGTCATAAAGGAAAGAATGGATTCATCGGCATCATCGCCGGCTCGGCCGGCATGGAGGGGGCGGCGCTCCTCGCCGGACAGGGCGCGCTCCATGCCGGGGCCGGCAAGGTGGCTGTCGTGACTGTGCCAAAGGCGGCGGCTGTGATAGCGGGCAAGGTGCCCGAGCTCATGGTTTCGTCCGTGGGGGATTCGGATTTCTTCACATCTGCTATGGCAGAGGAAGTTCTCCAAAAGGCAGAGGCCTATGATGTGCTCGCCATCGGCCCGGGGCTTGGCCGTGACGCAGAGACGGGGCGCTTTGTGAAGGAGATTCTCACACGTTGGAGGAAGCCGATCATTGTCGATGCAGATGCGCTGTATGCGGTGAAGGAGATGGAGATCGATCTCGCCCGCTGCCCCGGCCAGCTGATCCTGACGCCGCATGTGGGGGAATTCGCCCATCTGACGGGAAGGACGGCGGCTGAGGCGGAAAGAGAGCGCATCGATGGTGCGATCGCTTTTGCGATGGAGCGGGGAGTGACGCTCGTCCTGAAGGGCATGCCGACCGTCATCGCCACGAAAGATGGCTTCGCTTATGTGAATGTGACCGGAAATCCCGGCATGGCGACAGGAGGTATGGGTGATACCCTGACCGGGATCATTGCCGCTCTTGCCGGGCAGGAGATGGATCCGGAGCCGGCTGCGATCTGCGGCGTCTATCTTCACGGCCTTTCAGGCGATCTCCTTGCGCGAGAGACACCTGTCGGCTATACTGCGAGCGATGTGGCAAGAATGGTGCCGAGGGCGAGGGAAATGGTGACTGGGGACTAGTGGCTAGTAGCTAGTAGCTAGTGACTAGTGACTGGTGACTGGTAGCTAGGGATTAGGCTTGCGATACGAGAAAACCGCAAGTTTCAAACCTTCGCGGCGCTTTTGATTTTTATGCGCCGCACCACCCTTTTTTGAACCTATAGAACCCGATGAACCTCTTTTGCACGCAATCAAGGGACGGCACGCCCCACGGGCTAACCCCGAACTATTTGCACCTATTTTACAAAAGGAGACTTATATGTTATCCATCAAACAGATCTGGAAATACCTTCTGGCCATCGTACTCACGCTTACGGTCGGACTGGCGGCAGCGGGCTGCGGCGGTGGCGCGGTAGCTTCGTCCTCTGCGGCTTCGAAGGCGAAGAGTAGCGCGGCGAAGAGCGGGCAGGCTCTCACGGTACGTATGCTCGATATCGGGCAGGGCGATGCCTGCCTGCTGGAGAAGGATGGAAAATTCGTTCTGATCGACAGCGGAGACATCGAGCACCGTGATACCATCGTGGCACTGCTCAAAAAGTATCACGTGAAGAGTCTCTCCAAGGTCGTGATCACGCATCCGCATGCCGATCATCTGGGCGGGATGCAGGCCATTTTCAAAAATTTCAAGGTCGAAGCGATCTATGATGACGGTATGCCATCCGGCACGGCGTCTTACAAGAACTATCTAAAAGCCATCAAGTCGAACCAGATCCCTTATAAGGCACTGAAAGCGGGCGATGCGCTTACCTTCTTCGATGGCGTCACCTACAAGGTGCTCGGGCCGGTCAAGGTCATCAAGGACCAGAAGGGAAATTCGGACTTCAATAACAATTCCATCGTCGGCAGGCTCTCTTATGGCAATTTCTCCATGATGTTTACCGGTGATGCGGAAAAAGAGGAGGAAGCATCCATCCTTGCCAACAAGGGGACGCTCAAGAGCGATGTGCTGAAGGTCGGCCATCACGGCAGCCGCACGTCGACATCTCCGGACTTTTTGCGGGCTGTCTCACCGAAGGAGGCTTTCATTTCCTGCGGACTGAACAATGACTATGGACATCCGCATAAGACGACCGTGGCAAAGCTTGAAAAAGCCAAGATCCACATTTACCGTACCGACCGCGACGGCACGCTGACCCTGACCACCACGGGGGACGGCTACAAGATCACAAAGGAGCGCTAAGATGAAAAAGGAACTGACACTGGACCGCATCGAGGAGAAGAAGGCGGTCTTCCTGACGGAAGAGGAAGAGGAGATCCAGCTGCCCGCCGCCTGGTTTGAGGATCTCCACGAAGGCATGGCGATCGATATGAGCCTTGCAGAAAATAAAGACAGGGAAGCCGCTTCGCTCCAAGAAGCGGAGGACCTGCTGGCTGAAATCAAAAGGATGAATGGGGAGTGAAGGTTCAGGTTGACGGGCTCAGGTTTGTGGTGCGGCGCACGAATCAAAAGCGCCGTAAGTTTGAAAGCAGGGATAAGTGGCTAGGGATTAGGGACTGGGGATTAGCAGTGACTGGGATTCTCCGGCATCGTCATCCCGAGCGCAGCCCTCGATCTCTACTGCACTGCGGGAATCAGCGCGTATGCGCCTGGGAAAACCGATGTCTTGGTGCTGTCTCACATCAGGCAATGAGCGTTCTGCCATAGAGATTTCTCGCTTGCGCTCGAAATGACGACGTCGCGAAACGCCATCAAAACTCCGCGGCGCTTAGGGAAACACTGATTAAATCGTTGTCAGATTTTACTCTTGAATTTTTATACATGGCGAGGAATAACCTGACGCGAATAGCGAGCTATTTAAGGAAGGCTATGACGAAGTCATGTATAAAAATTCTTGTAGAATCTGACTCTGCGATTTAATCAGCGTTTCCCTAGATCCTTCGACTCAGTTCTCCTGTTCCAGATTAGCCATTTTCTAACATACGACGCTTTTCTCCGCTCAGGATGACGAAATGCGCCGCACCGCCCCCGTTGAACCCACTGAACCCGCTGATCTCTGGCTACGCTCCCCACTTCGTACTTTTTCAGCAGGACCGGATGAATGACCAACCACTAAATATGATACAATAAGAAAAAGTGATTTCTAAGGCAACACTGGTCCTGCGATCGGATCAGCGCTATCTTAGAATTCGAAAGAAAAAGGAGTGAAGGAGGCGTTTCCGCTTGGATCCATTTGTTCATCTCCACGTCCACACCGAGTACAGTCTTTTCGACGGCACATGCCGCATCAAGGAGCTTGTCTCTTATGTCAAGTCGCTCGGGCAGACGGCGGTCGCGATCACGGACCATGGTGTCATGTACGGTGCGGTCTATTTATATAAAGAGTGTATCGCGCAGGGCATCAAGCCGATCATCGGATGCGAGGTCTACGTCACGAGGAAGAGCCGTTTCGAGCGGGCGAAGGGCGAGAAGGAGAAGCTGGGGCATCTGATCCTTTTGGCAGAAACGAATGAGGGCTATCAGAATCTCATCAAGATCTGCTCGAAGGGGTGGACGGAGGGCTATTTTCATAAGCCGCGGGTGGATCATGAGCTTCTGTCCAAGTATCACAAAGGGCTCATTGCGTTGTCGGCCTGTGTTGCCGGCGAGCTTCCGCAGGCGATCTTAAACCGCGACATGGATGAAGCCAGAAAGGTGATCCGCTACTACATCGATACGTTCGGGAAGGAGAACTATTTCCTCGAGCTGCAGAATCATGGCATCCCGGAAGAAGCGGATGTGCGTCCGGTGCTGGCGTCTTTGGCAAAAGAGTATGGGCTGGGGCTGGTCGCGACGAATGATTTCCACTATACGAAAAAAGAGGATGCGAAGAGCCAGGAGATCAAGCTCTGCATCTCCACGGGAAAGACACTGGATGATCCCTATCATTTCCATTTTCCGAATGACGAATTCTACTGCAAGAGCGGGGAGGAGATGCAGGCGATCTTAGGCGAGTATCCGGGCGCTATCGAGAATACAGCCAAGATCGCAAAGCGCTGTCATGTGACCTTCACCTTTGGCGACCACAAGCTCCCGTCCTTTGATGTGCCGGAAGGCGAGACGTCCAAGTCATACCTGCGAAAGCTCTGCGAGGCGGCGATCCCGGAGCGCTATCCGGAGGCCACGGGAAAAGAGCAGGAGCGTCTGGATTATGAACTCGGTGTCATCAATCAGATGGGATTCTCGGATTACTTCCTGATCGTCATGGACTTCATCCGCTACGCGAAGACACATGGCATCCCGATCGGACCGGGGCGTGGGAGCGCGGCAGGAAGCATCGTCGCCTACCTCCTGCACATCACGGAAATTGACCCACTGCGTTTCGACCTTCTCTTTGAACGCTTCCTGAATCCGGAGCGCGTCTCCATGCCGGATATCGATACGGACCTCTGCTATCGCGGACGCGGGCAGGTCATCGCCTATCTCGCAGAGAAGTACGGCGCTGAGCAGGTGGCGCAGATCATCACCTTCGGTACGCTCGCGGCGCGCGCCGTCATCCGTGATGTCGGCCGTGTCATGAATCTGCCCCTTCGCGAAGTGGACAAGATCGCAAAGATGGTGCCGAGCGGCCCGGGCGTCACGCTGAAGAAGACGCTGGACGGCTCGAAGGAATTCAAAGACCTCTACGAGTCGAATGCGACGGTACACACCCTGATCGATCACTGCCTCGACCTGGAAGGGCTTTCCAGAAATTCCGGCACGCACGCCGCCGGCGTCGTCATCTGCTCGAAGCCCGTCGATGAGTACGTGCCGATCCAGCTCACTGCGGACGATTTCATCCAGACGCAGTACGAAAAAGATCAGGTCGAGCAGCTCGGCCTTCTCAAGATGGATCTCTTGGGGCTTAGAAACCTCACCGTCATCCATGATGCGGTCGAGATGATCCGGGCGAACCGCGGTGTCACCATCGACATCGACCGCATTCCTTCTGTCGATGAGAAGACGTGCGAGATGCTCTGCGCAGGCGACACCACAGGCGTTTTCCAGTCCGAGTCCTCCGGCTTTACGAATCTTCTGATGAAGCTCCACCCGGACCGTTTCGAGGACCTCATCCCGATGGTCGCACTTTACCGTCCGGGACCCTTGGGCAGCGGCATGGCGGAAGATTTCATCAAGAGAAAACATGGAGAGATCCCCATCGAGTACCCGCATCCATCCCTGGCTCCCATCCTGAAGGAAACCTACGGCGTCATCCTCTATCAGGAACAGGTCATGCAGATCGCCTCTGTCATGGGCGGGTTTTCCCTCGGCCAGTCCGACATGCTCCGCCGCGCCATGGGACACAAGGAGCCGGAGATCCTGCAGAAGAACCGGGATACCTTCGTCACAGGCGCCGTGAAGAATGGCGTCGATGAAAAGACGGCGAATTACGTCTTCGACCTCATGGTCCACTTTGCCGGTTACGGCTTCAATAAATCTCACAGCGTCTGCTACGGATGGATCGCCTGGCAGACCGCCTACCTCAAGGCGCACTACCGCGCTGAATTCATGGCTGCCATGATGACCTGCTACAATGGCGACAAGAACAAGGTCAGCCGCTATATTTCAGATACCAGAAGAGCCGGTGTGGAGATCGCCGCACCGGATGTCAATCTTTCGGAAGCCTATTTTTCCGTCAGCGGAAATAAGATCCTCTTCGGACTCGATGCCATCCAGAACGTCGGAGAGAATGCCGTCGAAGCCATCATCAAAGCCCGGAAGAAAGGCGGCCCCTTCACCTCCATGTCGGATTTCTTGGAGCGGGTCGAAGGCAAAGGTCTCAATAGCCGTGCCTGCGAAAGTCTCATCCGCTGCGGTGCGATGGACGGCTTCGGTTACAACCGCTCTCAGCTCCTCGCCGCACTCCCGCAGGTCATGAGTGATGTCGCCGCTTCGAAGAGCGATCGGGAGAGCGGACAGATGTCTCTCTTCGGCGGGGACGAGATGAAAAGCTCCGTCGTCTATCCTGATCTCGAAGACATGGACGCGGATGAAAAGATCGACTGGGAAAGGAAGCTCTTAGGCTTCTACGTCAGCGGTCATCCGCTCGAAAAGTACAAGAAGCAGATGGCCGCCTGCACGCCCATCTACCAGCTCGAGACCGAAGGCAGCCGCTACGACGGGAAGACCGTCACCCTGGGCGGCACTGTCACCCGTGTGAAGGGCATGGTCACCAAGAAGGGCGCACCCATGGGTTACGTTACCATCGAAGACTATGAAAGTGAGATCGAATCCGTCCTCTTCCCCTCCGTCTGGGAAGCCGCGCGTCCCTTCCTCACCGAAGACGCGCCCATTTGTATCCGCGGCCGCGTCCAGTCGAACGAGCGAGAAGTCAAGATCTTAGCCGACAGCATCATACCGATGGCCCAGTTCCAAAAGACCGTTCGCATGCCGGTCGATGAAGTTCACCTCTACGTCGATCCCCGCCATGAGACAGACAAGGTCAGTGCCGCCCTCGCCAGAGTCCTTGCGAAATACCATGGCGATACGCCCGTCATCCTCCACCTCATATCCTCAAGGCAGGAGATCCGCATGGTGCCAAAATTCTATGTCGACTTTTCCGAAGAAGCCGAAGAAGCGCTGAAAGGGCTCCTCGGTAATGCGGCGGTCGAGGGGAGAAAGAATTAGGGATTCCTTACTTGTAGTGCAGATTTTAAGGCGATAAGGGAAAAGAATGAGTGGCGAGCGTACAGATAGAGGCGAGCGGGAAACCGCTCGCCTCTTTTTGGACAGGGCTGAATAAAAGGAATATAATATATATCGAACAGGTAGATTTCTGATGAGAGAGACACCGTGGAGATGATGATTGCCTGTCATATCGGAAGATGCCATACGCTGAAGGGTAATCGGAAGAATCAGTACGCTGTTGATCTGGTGCATCCATACCGTTGGGTTTTATTAAGAATGGGAAGAAAATACAGCCGTAGCAGGATAAAAGAATGGCAAAGAAACATAGGGTGCATTTGGCGAATGCGGGAACTTGATGACTCCGTAGTTGAAATAGAAAGGGACGTGAATCAATGATGGTATACGGGAAGAAGATTGAGCTATTTCTGGTTAATGGTACGGCGGATAGTTTAGTGCTGGCTGAGTTGCGGAATTGGAGTGGAAAGGCCATTAAAATTCCTCGGACGGAGGTCGCTGGATGCGGTCGCAAGGATTTCACAAGACCGGGTGTTTATTTTCTCTTTTGTAAAGCTGAAAATGAGGACAAAGATGCGGTTTATATCGGGGAAGCCGAAAACATCAAAGCACGTCTGGTACAGCATTTGCGAGACGCATCGTCAGGGAACGAAGAATACTATTGGAATACAGCCGTTGTTTTTACAGGAGACGATTTGGATAAGGCGTTGATTCGTTACTTGGAAGATAAATTGGTGAAAGAAGCGAGGGAGGCGAATCGCTTTACTGTATTAACAAAGAATACTTGCGGAAAGGCAGTTATCAAGGAATCGGATCAAGCCGTGATGGAGGAATATATCGATAAATTGAAAATTCTCATCAATGCGCTGGGATACAAAGTGCTTGAACCGGTGGCCGATCCATCAGAAGCAGAAAGCCAGACGGCACTGCATCTCGCGATTGGAAACGCAAAAGCCGAAGGCCTGCTCACTACGGAAGGATTTGTCGTAAGGAAAGGCGCAGTGATCAATGAAAAGACCAATGAGCCTTCCTTAAATGCCAATATGTCGGACTTCAGAAGAAAGGTGATGGAGTCTGGCAGAGTCGAGAATTTAGTAACGACCGAAGATATACTCTTTTCAAGTCCATCTGCTGCGGCAGATTTTGTTTTGGGATATGCCGTAAGTGGGCCGAAGACATGGAAAGATAAAAATGGCACACCGCTTCGAGAGTTAAATATTGATTGAGAGATCGGTATAAACAAAGCAGCTTCCTGCGCGGAATGGGATGCTATTTTACTGCTTTGATGTAGTTGGGTAAACTGGGAGTTACACATGTTCATCTTCGGCGCCGTGCCGGATGACATGGCCTTTGAATTCGATCCCATATCCGAGTCGTCGGACGAAATCGAGCCGCGGAGCGAGATGGGAGGATTCCCTAGCATGGGCGGCGAGGAAGACGGCGCTGGAGGCCTGGATTTACCACATGCAGGCCGCGGCGGGAAGGAGGGTGATAAGTCCCCGAGGCCCCTGGGAAACCGTCATAAGCGCCAAAGGAGGTGCACGATAGCGCCTCTTTTTTATCCTACCAGTGATAAGGATTGGACGAAGAAGGACAGTGAGTGGCGCACTATAAACGGTGCAAAAATCCTAATCGAAAATGGAAAGATTGTTGCAGGTGCTGGTGGAAAATTAAATGGAAGAACAGTTGAGAGTTTCAGGGGAAAGCCAGGGTGCAATAATGCTTTTGGAACTAAGGAGCCAGAAAAACAGCACATCCGTTGTAAACATGCACGTGAGATTAAAGTTTTATTTGGACAACCGTTCAGAGGTTATCATGGGACTGAAGCTATTAATAAGCTCAAAAACGAATGGAAAGGGTATATCCCATCAGCGTTCCATCGTGATGATATAGGAAACATCGATTTGATATATGGGAATGAATGTATTGGTTTGAAACATATCATCAAAGAAAGAATTGGTAGGGGGTGAATATAGAGGCGTTCTTACCCAAAATATCTGACCTCATCGAATATGGAACGTTAGAACCCTGGCTTGATGGTCGATATCGTATCAAAAAGGATGATTGTAAAGCGGTAATTTTGACTACGTATTTTGACGAAAGATTGGTTCAAGTGCTGACTGCATTTAAAATAGATAAATAAAAAACTCCAAGGCTCTAGAAGAAGTTTTCACCAATCTAGATTTACTGAGTAAGCGGACCGCGTCCCTTACTCACCTTGGAGTTTTGGCACTGAGGAGTCAGAAGCATGTACACTAATCTGACATTACCAAGCGGACAGGCCAGATTGCTCCGCTAACCTAAGTGCTTTTCTTAACTTTATTATATTCCTGAGAAAACGTGAAATCAACTGGATTTGCGGAGTGATCGTTATGCACAACATCGATGGGGCGGGGAGGATAAGCCGCCCGAGGCTCCGGGAAACCACCACAGGTGCCAAAGAAGGCGCACGATAGCTACCCTTTTTACCATATCGCCAGCGATAACTTGGATGTGAACGGGGACAATCACGATCCATCGAATGGTCGCTTCGCCCCGAAGGGAACTGGCGGTGGCAAAAAGTCTCTAAATGACTTGAAACACACTGCACGTCGTGCTAATCTATCACCAAGTGGAGCGAATAGCATATCGGTTAAAGCCTTTGGAAAGAAAAGCCATCATATCATTCACGTAAACAAGCATTTAAAGGTAGAACATGAATTTAAAGGGATGACCGAGGAGCAGTACGTGAGCGAAGGGGTTAAATTACTAGAGTCGCCAGTTGGTAATGGGATAGAAGGTTACATGGATGGATTGGGAAATATAATCCGATATGACCGGAGGAGAAATCTAATCGCTATTGGAAACGATGGTGGTCTGCTCACATTCTACGCACCACGTGATGGTCATGAAACATATTTAGATTTGAGAGCGAGGGCGAAAAAGAATGGAGCTAAATTCAAATAAATGTCCTGTTTGCGGGAATGAATCCGAGGATTTAACTACGCCATATTCAATTTGTAAACGGTGTGGATGGGAACGGGACCCAGATCAAGAATCCGATCCGAATTTTTCCGGTGCTGCTAATCGTCTTTCCTTAAACGAAGCAAAAAAGGAGTGGAAGGAAGGGCGCACTGTTTGGTAATTAAAGTAAAGAGAATTTCGCAAGACCGCAGCCGCGGTCTTTTTTTAGTGCCAAAATATAGCTGCTACAGAGCTATGATGTGTCATGCAACGAAAAGTAGCGTGGTAAAAGAAGAGGGGAATGAGAAGAGGCTTTTAGGAAAATACGACTGAACCATTATCAGATCTTATTCCTTCCTTTAGTCACAGTGTATTTATTGATAAATTTACCAATAAATAGTACAATAACGGCAGGAGGATACGCTGATGGAAAATTTAGTGCCGGCTTTAAGAAACACGATCCCGATCAGTTTATTTAATAAAGGGATGGCGGGGAAGATTTTCAAAAGTGTCAAAGAAAATGGCTCCAAAGTTGTGATGAAGAACAATGTACCGGAATGCGTTCTCATGTCGCCCGAGAGCTATCTTGCAATGACTGAAAAACTGGAAAACGCTGAACTGCTTGCACTCGCGCTGCATCGGATCGAGAATGGGGCTTTTTCGCAGACCAAAGACTGGGATGAAGTACGAAAAGAACTTGGGATCTCATCCGAAGATCTTGCGGATGTTGATGATGCTGAGGTGGAATTTGAATGATATGGCATGTTCGTTTTTCCACTTTCGCAGAAAAGGATTGGAAAAGCTTTGATCGCTACCATCAGAAAGTCATTGATAAGGCCATCCAGAAAGTGATGCAGAACCCGACGGCGGATGGTTATGGAAAACCACTGGCGAATCTGAGCGGGAGCCATCTGCATGGTTTGTATAAGATCAAACTAAAAAAATCCGGCATTCGGATCGTCTACGCGCTGATTGAGGTGGAAGGTGAGATGCTGATTATTATTATCGGTGCGAGAGCGAATGATGAAGTATATGATATTGCGGCCAAACGCTATGCACGAATGAAAAAAGATGAAAAAATCTGAAGACAACAACAGCAGAACAAAGGAGGCAAGCCTGGCGGGCAGCCTCTTTTTGTTATGCTACATTTCGGAGCAAGGCAATAAGTTTATGAACTTTCTCACGCAAAAACGTTTCACTTATGCTATACTTTAAACAAATATGGATAATGGGGACAGTAGGCGAAGCCTTATTTCTCTATAGCCCCGTTTACCCTGTGGCGCGGCGTTCGTGCTGCGTGGCATATGATTTCGACCTCACAGAAGGGAGACACTATGAAGTTTCTGGTTTGTATCAAACAGGTCGTCGACACATCGAAGATGGAAGTCGATCCGACTACAGGAAGACTGAAAAGAAATAATGCGAACAGCATCATGAATCCGCTGGATCTCCATGCGCTGGAAGCGGCATTTTCGCTGCGTGATGAAGTGGGCGGCACGGTGACGGTCATCACCATGGGTCCCCCGCAGGCAGCCGCTGTCCTGAAGGATGCGGTCGCTATGGGCGCTGATGAAGTATACCTCGTGACGGACCGCGCATTTGGCGGTGCAGATACTCTTGCGACGAGCTACACGCTGGCTAAGGCGATCGAGAAGCTGGGAACATTCGATCTCATTTTCTGCGGGCAGGAGTCCATCGACAGCAATACGGCGCAGATCGGCCCGGAGATCGCTGCGACGCTCGGCATCGCGGATGTGAGTGCAGCCGTAGGCATTTCCTATGAGAAGGAAGGCTTCCTCACCGTGAAGCGCCAGATCGGTGGGAATATCGAGGTGCTCGAGCTTGCTCTTCCGGCGGTCGTCACTGCGACAGAAGCGCTGAACCATGCGAGATACCCGAGCATCAAGGGTCTCCTCAAGAAGGATGAAGTGGAGATCGGAAATCTCACGGCAGCCGATCTGCCGGTCGATCCGGCGCGCATCGGCATGAAGGGCTCTCCGACGCAGGTCCGTCAGGTCCGTCCGGTCGTGCCGCCGAAAAAAGAAAATCTCCGCATCGAAGGAAAGACGACGGAAGAAGCGGCAGATCTCTTCCTCTCGGCTATGCAGAAACTGAAGGTCATCTAAGGAGGGGCGAAATGGATTTTTCTGAATATAAAGGTATTTATGTCATCGGAGCGCTTGCGAATGGCAAGATCCAGAAGGTCACCGGTGAACTGACCGGCGAAGCCCGCGTACTGGCTGACCAGCTGGGGGAAGAGGTCGCAGTCGTCCTCATCGGTGCCGATCTCAAGGATCCGGCATCCTCGCTGATCTCCCTCGGCGCAGATAAGGTCTATGTGATCGATCATCCGCTCCTTGCCCACTATGATGGGAAAGCGTACCAGAAGGCACTGGCGCCGTTCCTCTTGGAGAAGAAGCCGGATACCATCATCTTTGGTGCGACGCCATTCGGTCGCGATCTCGCCCCGCGTCTGGCGGCAGAGCTCGTCTGCGGCGTCACGGCAGATGTGACGGAGCTTTCGGCAGATACCGAGAAGGGGCTCGTCATTTGGTCGCGTCCGGCGATGGATGGGAATATCATGGCAGATATCGTGTCTCCGGACTATCGTCCTCAGGTCGGCACGGTCCGCCCGGGCATCTTCAAGTACCCGCTAGCCGATGCTTCCCGCACGGGCGAGGTCATCTCCCTCTCCGTTTCCCTTGAAGAGAAGGATCTCGACACGGTGCTGAAGGAGATCATCGCGGGTGAGAAGGACAGCCATCCGGTCGAAAATGCGAAGGTCGTCGTCGCAGGCGGCCGCGGCATCCGTACGGAGGAAGAATGGGCGAAGCTCCATGAGCTCGCTGATCTTCTGGGGGCAGCTGTCGGCTGCAGCCGTCCGATCGCAGAGCTCGGCTGGGAGCCGCATAGCCACCAGATCGGCCAGACAGGCAAGGGCGTAGCACCGAAGATCTATTTCGCACTCGGCATCTCGGGCGCGATGCAGCACATGTGCGCAGTCAATGCGGACATCGTCATCGCGGTCAATAAGGATCCGAAGGCGCCGATCATGGAAATGGCAGACTACGCTGTCGAAGCGGATCTGAAGGATTTCCTCCCGCTCCTCATTGAAAAGATCAAAGCGCTGAAAAGCAAGTGAGGGATGAATGGTCAGAAATTGGGGACTGGGAGTCTCGAGTGACTGGTGACTGGATTAGAAAAATCTTTGTTGTTCGCGGTCAAACGAATCCTGTTAGAAAAGCTCAAACGGGAAACCTGCTTTTTAAGAAACCTTCGGGCATCGCCACATCCATACTCTGCGGCGCTTAGATCCTTCGACTCAGTTCTCCTGTTTCAGATCATCCATTTTCTAACATACGACGTTTTTCTCCGCTCAGGATGACGAAATACGCCGCCCCCCCTTTGAACCTATAGAACCCGCTGAACCTCTTTCGCAGGCAATCAAGAGGCAGAACGCCCCAGTGGTAATATCCCTCATAAGCTATAATAATAACAATTTGTTACGGAGGTGAGACGTATGGCAGAAAGAAAAACTACCATATACTACAATCACAATTTCTATTATGATTTCTCCCAGATCATCGCGGCAGATGACAGAGGACTCCAATTTGGTGACGGATGCTATGAATGGATCCGCGTCTATAAAGGCCATCCGTTTGCTCTTTCCTATCACACCGACCGTCTGTACCGCTCCATGCGCCTTCTGGGCATTCGTCCCGTGACAGCGCCGGATGAATTCACCGAGATCGTAGAAACCGTTGTCGAAGAAAGCGGCATCGAAGAAGGCTATGTGAAGATCATCGTCACCCGCGGACAGGGCGATCATGATTTCCTGATCCCTGCCAGAAATCAGCTGCGTCCGAATGTCCTGGTCTACGCTAAACCGATCAGCTTGGATGCCATTGCCAAAGTGCAGGACGGCGTGAAGTGCATCACGATGAAAGATGATCGCGGACATCACTGCGACATTCTTTCCCTCTCTCAGGTGGATAACCTTCTCGCGCGTCAGGAAGCCCTGAAGCAGGGCTGCTACGACGGCATCTTCATCCGAGACGGCCTTCTGACCGAAGCCACCCACTCGAATGTCCTCATCGTCAAGGCGGGCGTCATCTGGACCCCGGGCACGAATGAATTCATGACCCGCGGCATCACACGCTCCCTCGTCCTGTCCCGTGTCGCTCCGACTGCCGGTGTCACCTCCATCGATGATGCGGCAGATCCGGTCCGCCTCGAAGTTATGATGGATGCGGAAGAAGTCTTCCTCACAAATTCTCAGGACGGCATCATCCCGGTCCTCTCCATCGACGGAAAGCCGATCGGCAATGGAGAAGTCGGCCCTGTCACCCGTAAGATCCAGCAGCACTATGCGCATCTCATGAGCGACGGTTTGCCGTAATAGGTCAATGCATACTATAAAAAACGGGGCTGTGAAGAAATGAAGATTCATTTCTTCACAGCCCCGTTTTACTTTGCTTTCATTTGGTTCAGGGTTCAAGGTTCAGGGCTCTCGTGGCGGCTTCGCCGCCCCAAAAGGAAGCCAACCCCGCCTTGCTGCGCTCGGCAGCCCCTTCCTATGGAAGGAGGTGCCCCGAAGGGGCGGAGGTTGGATGGGGGAAGCGAGATAAAAAAGAGCGGGAAGATCGTCTCAAGTACGCCGTTTGCGAGAGCACCCTATCCACCGCTGCGCGGTCCCTCTTCCCCAATGGGGAAGGCTGTGATACGAGGATGCCGCTATTCCCGACACAAAGCCTTCCCCTCGAGGGGAAGGTGGCGAGCGAAGCGAGCCGGATAGGGTTCTAGCGGGATGAAAAAGAGTGGGGATATGCGTTTCGAGTAGGCGATTGACGGCAGCAGGCGAGTGCCGATTTTTTTAAAGAGTGATGCCCGAAAGCAGCATGGAAGACACAAGTCAATAAAGGCTCCCCATCCCTGGCTGCTGAACCCCTTCTCTTCTGTGCTATAATGAAACTATCAGCCAATAAATGAAAGGATGACTTCTAATGACGATACAGACGAAAAGAAAATGGATCCTGCTTCTCGCAGTCCTGCTCCTTGCGGCGGCGCTCTCGGTGGGCAGCACATCTCTTTGGGAAGCAGAAAAAGAAAAGCGGGGAGAGGGCTATGTGGCCGTCGTGCGCATCGACGGCGCGATCTACGGCGGGCCGGAGACCGACTCGATGCTGAGTGGCTCTTCCGGCTCCTCCTCCGAGGAGATCATGCGAGAGCTTCAGGAAGCCAGAAAGGATCCGCAGGCAAAAGCCATCCTGATCCGCATTAACAGCCCGGGCGGCTCGACAGGAGCGACCCAGGAGATCGCAGAAGAAATGGATAAGATCCGCAGCAGCAAGAAGCCCATCGTGATTTCCATGGGCGATATGTGCGCCTCGGCAGGCTACTGGCTGGCGAGCAAGGGAAATTACATTTTCGCCTCTTCGGCTACCATGACGGGCAGCATCGGCGTCTATATGGACTATACCAATATCGAAGACCTGATGGATAAGGTCGGCGTCAAGAATGATAAGATCAAGAGCGGCGCGCACAAGGATATCCTCTCCATGTACCGCCCGATGACAGGCGAAGAGAGAGAGATGCTGCAGGCCATGGTCGATGACATTTACCACCAGTTCGTCCAGACCGTGGCGGACGGACGCCATATGGATGAAGAGAAAGTAAAGAGCATCGCCGATGGGCGCATCCTGACCGGCCGTCAGGCACAGGATCTCGGTCTTGTCGATGCCATGGGCAATTATTATGATGCGCTGAACTACGCTGCCTCGAGCGGCGGGCTCGATGTGGATCATATAGAGACCCGCTCGTATACGAATAGCGCAGTGACACTCCGCTCCCTCCTTCGCGGCGAAGCCGCCCGGCTCTCGAATGTCATGGGAGAATCCATGGCAGGGAGCATGAAAAAGGCATTGGTAGAAGGGGAAAATCCCACGATAAAGTGAGGAGTATTAGACTAGGAGACTAAGAGACTGGGAGACTAAGGGATATCAGAAGTCAGAGGTCTGAAGTCTAAAGTCTAACGTCTCCAAGTCTGATGTATCTGACTCTCCAAGACTTTCCCATATCACACATTCATTCCAAAGGAGCAACTCCATGAATACCTTTCTTGATCTTGTCTACTCGCTGATCGTGACACCGCGGGCGGCGCTCTATGACATCACCCGCGGCGAACGCCTTCGTGAAGCGGGGATCCTATGGTTCTTTACACTTTTCTTGACGGCGGTATCCGCCTTCTCAGAAGGACCGGGGCTTCTTGTCGAGTTTCTGGCCGTGCTTCTCTTTCTGGGGCTTTCCCTCCTTGTCCACAGCGCCGTGACCGACTACCTTTCCGGACTTCTCGGCGGGCAAGGGAGCGCGAAGGGCATCACCGCCGGATTCATGGCGGCATCGCTGCCGCTAGCCTTCTCCGTCTTTTTCACACTGGCAGAAAGCATCGGGCTTTCCTTCCTCTCCGGCATCGGTTCCTTTGCGATCTGCGTGTGGACCTTCGTCCTTGATGTCCTTGCGATCCGCGAGAACTATTTCTTCTCCACCGGGAAATCCGTCCTGATCGCCATCGCGCCCTACGTGATGCTCCTTCTTTTCCTACTGCTTCTTGCGATGATCGGCGTCTTCGCCGCCGTGGCAGGTCTTTCGGAAATGGAAGAGATGCAGGAGCTCGGATCGGTATTGGGATCGATTTAAATGAGAAATGACATCGGAGGACAGAAGTCTGAAGTCTCCAAGTCTGACGCCTTTCCTTCTCTTCCAAGCTATGCTATAATGTGAAAAACGTAGCGAAGGAGCTTAACGTAAGTTACAGCTCCTTTTTCTGTGTGCCACCGGGAAATATCATATTTTTATGACATGTGATATAATAAATTCTGTATGAATACCTGCGGGCGTTGTCCGCATTTCTATAATATCTGATTCTGCGATCGAATCGCATTTCCCTTACTCATAATAAGAATAAGATCCTCTGGCCCATGAGCAGAGAAAGCAAGGCGTACAGCTTTCTTTCAAAGACAGCCCTGATGGCAAGGGGCGGCCCGGAGCGGCAGAGCATTCCAAAGAAATACGCAAGGAGGAATACCGTATGTGTGGTATTGTAGGTTATGTGGGCAGCGGCGAAGCGTCCCGCTTTTTGATCGATGGGCTGAGACGCCTCGAATATCGCGGCTATGATTCGGCTGGCATCGCTATCTATGACAAAGGTACGATCTCTATCGAAAAGAAAAAAGGTCGTCTGGCAAATCTGGAAGCCGCATTGAAGGCGCATCCGCTCACCGGACACATCGGCATCGGGCATACCCGCTGGGCGACGCACGGACAGCCATCGGATCGGAATGCCCATCCGCATGGCGACTGCCATAATCATTTCGTCATCGTACACAATGGCATCATCGAAAACTACATGACGCTCAAGAAGCAGCTGATCGACGAAGGCCATGTCTTCAAGTCGGATACCGACACCGAAGTCGTGGCACACCTTCTCGAAAAGATGGATGACGGAGACTTCTTCTCCACCGTCCGCAAGGTCCTTTCTGTGATCGAAGGCTCCTACAGCCTCGTCATCATGGATAAGGCGGTGCCGGACACCATCATCTGCACGAAGAAGGACAATCCGCTCATCATCGGCCTTGGCGATGGCGAGAATTTCATCGCCTCCGACATCCCGGCCGTCATCAACCATACCAGAAAGATCTATATCCTAGACGACTGCGAGCTGGCCATCGTGAAGAAGGATGGCGTTTCCCTCTTCGATGCCGAAGGCAAGCCGATCAAAAAGGAGATCCAGGAAGTCAAGTGGAGCGCAGAAGCTGCTGAAAAAGGCGGCTACCCGCATTTCATGCTGAAGGAGATCTATGAACAGCCCAAGGCTGTCCACGATACCGTACAGATCCATCTCAATAAAGACGGCTCTGTCAATTTCGATGATCTCGGCTGGACGAAAGAATGTCTCTCCGACATCAATCACATCCTGATCACCGCCTGCGGCACGGCGTACCATGCCGGCCTCGTTGCGAAGCACTACATCGAGCGCTTCGTCAAGATCCCTGTATCTGTAGAGATCGCTTCCGAATATAGATACAGCCGTCCGCTCACGACTGATAAGACCCTCTGCATCGTAGTCAGCCAGTCCGGCGAGACCATCGACACCCTGGCGGCGCTCAAAGAAGCGAAACGTCTCGGCGCGAAGAGCCTCGCCGTGACGAATTCCATCGGCTCCTCCATTGCGCGTGAAGCTGACAATGTCGTCTACACCCTGGCAGGCCCGGAGATCGCCGTCGCTTCTACGAAAGCCTATACCACCCAGCTTGTGGCGCTCCTGCTCCTTGCCCTCTACATGGGCCAGCTGAAAGGCACACTGAAGCCCGCGCTCATCCAGAAGATCTCCACCGCGTTGAGAGATCTGCCGGATCAGATCGACATCGTGCTTGATGAAAAAGAACACATGGCAGACGTCGCTGAAAAGCTCATCAAGGCGAATGATATTTTCTACCTTGGCCGCTCCATCGACTATGCGATCGCCATGGAAGGCGCACTGAAGCTGAAAGAAGTCTCCTACATCCATGCGGAGTCCTACGCGGCCGGTGAACTGAAGCATGGCACCCTCGCCCTCATCTCGCCGGAGACCCCGGTCATCGCCGTAGCGACACAGGACGATGTCAGTGCAAAGATGTACAGCAATATCCAGGAAGTCCGCGCCCGCGGCGCCGAAGTCCTCGGCATCGGCTTCGTCGATGATACAGAGATCGCAAAGTACACGACCGAGACCGTCCGTATCCCGAGAGTCGATCCCTTCATCGCACCGATCCTCGCCGTCATCCCGATGCAGCTCCTCGCTTACTACACCTCTATCAAGAGAGGAAATGATGTGGATAAGCCGAGAAATCTTGCAAAATCCGTGACCGTAGAATAATAGAACTAGAAACCGCTCTGCAAAGCCCGTCCTCGCAGAGCGGTTTTTGTTTGCTGAGGGTGCAAAACAAAACCCCTCCCCATATCGTCATTTCGAGCGAACGCGAGAAATCCTTTTCGTTCGCGGTGAGACAAAAAAAGTGAGGAAAGCGGATAACGGGAAGCCCCGCACATGCCGTATCAGTTTGTAGGGAGAGCCAACCTCCGCCTCTTCGGGGTCCCTCCTTCCAGAGGAAGGAGGGAGATCTGAGAATGCCGCTTTCCCCATATCGTCATTTCGAGCGAACGCGAGAAATCTTTTTCGTTCGCGGTCAGGGAAAAATGGGAGGAAATCGGATAACGGGAAACACCGTGCTTCATGCGACTGGGGAGCACGGTGCTTCATGCAGACAGCTTTACGAAGGAAAACAGAAACGGGAAACGAAAAAGATCCCTCGGCTGCGCTCGGGATGACGAAACGAGGAAACGCCTCTTTCCATTCCTTTTCAACCTGCTGCGGAAGCCAACCCCGCCTCGCTG
>ERZ779851.1174-NODE-1174-length-24060-cov-4.187253_pt1 | contig 24060 bp, 23 predicted proteins | sample MGYA00511094_ERZ779851 | MGnify/ENA primary metagenome ERZ779851 (study PRJEB29588, sample SAMEA2155512) | human gut metagenome | biome: human gut; feature: human-associated habitat; material: faeces | place: Denmark | collected 2008/2010 ...
ATCTTCATCATTTAATTTATGGAATACAATTATTTCATCTATACGGTTAATAAATTCTGGTCTAAATTGTTTTTTTAATTCTCCCATAACATCTTTTTTAATTGTCTCATATTCTTTTTGGCTTTCATCTTTTTTGTCTTTTGCTGAAAATCCTAAAGTAGTTTTATCTGTAATTAGTCTTGCACCAATGTTAGATGTCATTATTATAACTGTATTTTTAAAGTTAACTGTCCTTCCTTGAGCATCAGTTAATCTACCATCATCAAGAATTTGAAGTAACATATTCATTACATCTGGGTGAGCTTTTTCAATCTCATCAAATAGAATTACTGAATATGGTTTTCTTCTAATTTTTTCTGTTAATTGACCACCTTCATCAAATCCTACATAACCTGGAGGAGAACCAATTAATTTAGATACAGAATGTCCTTCCATATATTCAGACATATCAATTCTAATCATTGCATCTTCATTTCCAAATAAGCTTTCAGCTAAAGCTTTTGATAATTCAGTTTTACCCACACCAGTAGGACCTAAGAATAAGAATGAACCTATTGGACGATTTGGATCTTTTAAACCAACTCTTCCCCTTCTTATAGCTTTTGCAACTGCATCAACAGCTTCATTTTGACCAATTACTCTTTGATGTAAAGTTTGCTCTAAGTTTCTTAATTTTTCATTTTCAGTTTGAGTTAATTTTTTAACTGGTACACCAGTCCAACTAGCTACTACTTCTGCTATATCTTCTTCTGTTAAAGTAGTTATACTTTTAGTATTTTTACTCTCCCATTTTTCCTTTTCTTTTTGTAACTTTTCTTTTTCTATGTTTATTTTATCTCTTAAACCTGCTGCTTTTTCAAAGTCTTGAACTTTAATTGCATCATCTTTTTCTTTGTTCATAGCAGAAATTTCTTCTTCTAATTTTTTTAATGTATCTGGTTGAGTATATGTTCTCATTTTTACTCTAGATGCTGCCTCATCAACTAAATCTATTGCTTTATCTGGTAAAAATCTGTCATTTATATATCTAGTAGATAGCTCAACTGCAGCTTTTATAGCTTCATCTGTTATTTTTACATTATGATGTGCTTCATATCTATCACGAATTCCTTTTAATATTTCTATTGTTTCTTCATTTGTTGGTTCTCCTACTGTTACTGGGCTAAAACGCCTTTCTAATGCACTATCTTTTTCAATATACTTGCGGTATTCATTTAAAGTTGTAGCACCAATAACTTGAACCTCTCCTCTTGCAAGAAGTGGTTTTAAAATATTTGCAGCATCAACTGCGCCTTCTGCTGAACCAGCTCCAACAATTGTATGAACTTCGTCTATAAATAATATAACATCTCCTGCTTTTTTAACTTCTTCTAAGCATTTTTTAATTCTTTCTTCGAAGTCGCCACGATATTTTGCACCAGCAACCATACTAGCAATATCTAAGCTTACTACTCTTTTATTTTTTAGCATTTCTGGTACATCTTCAGAGATTATTTTTTCGGCCAATCCTTCTGCTACTGCTGTTTTACCAACACCTGGCTCACCAATTAAACATGGATTATTTTTAGTTCTTCTTGATAAAATTTGTATAACTCTTTGAATTTCATCTTTTCTGCCTATAACTGGGTCGAGTTTTCCATCAGTTGCTTTTTTAGTTAAATCTGTTCCATATTGATTTAAAGTTGGTGTTTGATTATAACTACCTCTAGCTTTTCCTTTAGGTTGCTTGTCTCCTACACCTGCATTTTCATCTTCATTTATAACTTTAACAATTTCATTATATAATTTTTGAGGGTTTACGTTTAAATCCATCATTATTCTAACAGCAACACTATCTCCTTCACGCATAATTCCTATAAGTAAATGTTCTGTTCCAATAAATTCAGAACCTAATTTTCTAGCCTCCAAAAAGGCATTTTCAATAACTCTTTTTGAACGAGGTGTAAAACCTATTTCACCTCTATTTTGAGATTTATCTCCTTTGCCTATTAAAACTTCAATTTCTTCTACAACATTTTCTGCTGTAATTTTTTGCATATTAAGTACTTGGCTTGCAACACCACTACCTTCTTTTACTAAACCATATAAAATATGCTCTGTACCTATATAATTATGTCCAAAACCTTGTGCTAAGTCTCCTGCATATTCTAATGCTTTTTCTGCTCTTTTTGTAAATTTATATACCATATACATACACTTCCCTTCTATATTAGTCTAATTTTTTAATTTCATCTCTTATTTTTGCTGCATCTTCATAGCGTTCTTCTTTAATTGCTTTTTCTAACTCACTTTCCAATTTTTGTTTTTTATTTTCTTGTTTATTTTTCTTTGTTGCATTTTCAATATCATTTAATACATCTTGTTTTTCATCATCACTTAAACTACTTGTAGTTTCTATTTGTTCAGGCTCTTGGCTTACTTCTCCAAAGAATGGATTATTAAATATATCATTATTAAATATTGTTCCCAAATTTCTACTTACTAACATATTTGTTCTAGCAAAACCTGGTAAAAAGCTTTCTGCAAATGACATATTAAATAAATCTTCTATTTCTCTAGAAAAATCTAAGCTTTCTAAACCTAATTTTTTTGCACATTTATCACAAAGTGCTATTTCTTTTTTTTCTCCATTTATAACTTGAGTGTATCTAAAGTTTACCTCATTTTTTCCACAATTTTGACATAACATAAAAATTACCTCCTCTATATTTATGTTTGGTCATTAGTCCTCAACTAAATTAACTAACATGTTTTTAAAAATTCTTGCTCTTAAAGTATCTTTAATTTCTTGAGGAACTGTTAATACATTGTCACTTGTTGCTACCTTTAATAGTTTAGCTTCTTTTTTAGAAATAATGTCTTCTGATAAGAAGTTACTTATAAAAATGTCTACTTCTTGTGATGTTATTTTATTTTCCATACTGTTTATTACATGCATTAAATAATTGCTTTTGGTTACATTAACTTTTTCAATTTTAATGTGACCTCCTCCACCTCTTCTGCTTTCTACGTAATAACCCTGTGATGGTTTAAATCTTGTTGCTATTACATAGTTTATTTGTGATGGAACACAATTAAAATGCTGTGCTAAGTCATTTCTTTGTATTTCAATAACATCTTCATCTTCAAACATTTGCTTTATAAAATCTTCTATTACATCTGACATTCTCATTTTGTTTTCTCCTTTGACTTTGACTTTCTTTGACCTACAATATATATTATACTCTCATTTTTTAGTTTGTCAATATGTTTTATAAAAAAATTTAAAAGTTTTTTATACTCTTAATTTTACTAGCTATATTTTCTATGGTTTTACTTCTTCATCATTTTTCTCGTCCAAACTTTCATAGAACCAATCCGTACTTTCTTTATATCTTTCTGGATTCCCTGCTTTTCTCAAATTTTTATATGCTCTAAATAATAACATTATATCTAATATGGTAAGTAATTCTGACCCATAAAAACCTATGCCCATGAATGCCAAATCCAATATATCTGAAGCAACAAAAAATAATTGTATCAAGTCATAAATTAGTAACTGCCCTATTGGTATTATTGCAATAATTGCATATATTCTTGAACGATCTTCATCATATTTTTGAGTATAAAATCTCGCTATAACAGCTAAAATTAATGTAATAATCTCAAGAATCATTCCGAAATCAAAGTCTCCATATAAAAGTGGCATACAATATGTAAGTAAACTAATTAATGTTAATCCAATACAAACTGTTAGTATATTTTTGGCTTTATCTATATTTATCTTTTTTACATATTCTCTTTCATCGTTATCCATTTATTTTATCACCTATTTTTAAATTTTTACATTTTCTTCTTCATCATATAAAATTGCATCATCCTTATTTAATCTGTTTCTTTTTTCTTCAATTTTTGAAACTTTAGATATCTGATAAATCAATAAACCAATAAGAAATGCATTTAATATCATTAAACCATACATTTTTATACTAAAAACATTATATGCCTCTATACATTTATCTACATAATATTCCCTATCACTTTTTAATTTTGCTCCTGTTAGCCCTATATCAATTCTAGATTTAACATTAGATTTTTCTTCAACATATTTTTCATCATAAATTTGCTTGAATTTTTCATTAGTATAAGTTGAATCCCAATTTAGTTTTATTCCTCCAAATGTTAAAATAGCTATTATAGTAAGTAAAAAAATTGCAATCAACTTTTTTTATAAGCGCTACCTTATTTTTTGAAAAATAATTTGATAATATGATAAATGCTAGTAATACTAAAATTGTTATTATGTAAGTATTCATCATTATTTGTTTTATGTCTTCTATTGGATCTGTAATTGGTGATTTATATGTAGTTATAAAAGCTATTCCAGCTGTTATAAGAATAATAATTGCAGTTACCATTTGAAATATAACATATGTATTGTCTAGTGGAATATAATAATACACTCTAAAAAATCCACCTCTATAATACTGCCTTACATAATTTCTATTTTCGTTTTCATCATTATCTTCTATCTCCTGGCTTCTTCCAAAAGAAGGAACATTTCCTCTTCCCATATATGCCATAAAACTTTTCCCTTTTTTATTTCAATTTTTATTGTTTACTTTTCTTTGTCATATTTTCCATTTTCTTTGTTCTTATTTTTTGTTCTTCTAATGTCATCCATGCAAAATATGATGATACAAATTCCCCATATTTAGTTGTATCTTCTTGTCCTTCTATATTGCCTATTTCTTCTTTCATATTAAAATTTGATTTATTTTCTCTATTCATAAACACACACTCCTATTAATAATAGTTATGTGCATTTTTATTTTGTTTATTCACTTAAAATATATTTTTCAATTACCTTTGCAACTCCATCTTCATTATTGCTATCTGCTACTATTTTGCCCATTTGTTGAATATATGGAGCACTATTTGCCATTGCAACACCAAGTCCTGCATTTTCTAGCATTGTTTGATCATTTACATTATCACCAATTGCAATTACTTCTTCCTTTTTTATTCCTAATTTTTCAATTAAAAATTCAATCGCATTCCACTTAGTAGTATTTTCATTTGTTATTTCAGTATAATAATATTCTATAGAATACACGTCTGTTCCCATCTTCATTAGTTTTCTTGTCATATGTCCTACATCTAATACATCTATTTCTTTTATAGATCTTAACTTTTTTATTATACTATTAAATATTATATTATTGTCGTCACAAATCGTTATTTTAGTATAATCAACTTCTTTTCTATTTAATACATAATCATATACGTCATTTGTAAGATATATATTTGTTTTTTTATTATCAGGCTTATTTGCATTTTCATGGTTGTAAAACATTACATTATAATTTAAAGATTTTGCAATAATTGAATTCTCGGTATAAACACTATAATAAATGCTGTTTTCTTCACATATTTTAATTAACTGCAAAACTTTTTCTTTACTTAAAAACTGCTCATATATTATATTTTCAGTATCAAATTCATATATCATTGCACCATTTCCACAAATAGCATATTCATTTGCACCTATTTCGTTTCCAAAGTTTTGTACTGACATTGCACCTCTTCCAGATGCTAATACTATTTTAGTACCTTTTTTTATTGCGTTTTTAATCGCATTTTTATTTCTATCTGATATTTGACCATATGAATCAAGTAAAGTTCCATCTAAGTCAATTGCCACTAATTTGTACATAATTACCTCTCTTATTTTTTCTAATCACATTATATTCTTTTGTAGTTTATATTGTCAATGCATATTTTTTAAAACCTCTTGCAAAAGAAGTGTAAAACATATATAATAAGTTCATGCCAATGAAAATATGTAAATTTTGGAAGGAGAGATCATTATGAACATTAAAATAGTGTCTAAAGATATAATAGCAACAGATGCAATTAAAGATTATATTGGTAAAAAATCAGAAAGATTAGTAAAATATTTTGGAGAAGAATTTGATGTAACTGCAACTTTCAGAACTGAAGGTGGATTACAAATAGCTGAAATAGAAGTAAAAACTCCAACTGATAGATTCAGAGCAACTACAGAACACAAAGATTTATATGCTTCTATTGATAAAGATATTGATATTTTAGAAGGTCAAATTAGAAAAATGAAAACTAAAAAAGACCAACAAAATATGACAGATTCTATTCGTATTAAAGAAATGGCTCACTCTGAAGAAGCTATTGTTGAGGGAGAAATTATCAAAACAATATATTATGATATAAAACCTCTTTCACCAGAAGATGCCAAATTAAAATTAGAAGAAAGACCTAAAGATAAATTTTTAACATTTATTAATGTTGAAACAGGTAAAGTTAATGTTATTTATCGTTTAAAAGATAATAATAATTTCGGTCTTGTAGAACCAGAAGCTTAATTTAAAAGAAGAGTTCCTAAATATTTGGAACTCTTCTTTGTCATCTTAGAAAAATTCAAAAACTTTTCTAATGTGACAATTTAAAACTATTTCATATTGTTTTCAGCTTGTTGAATCATTTTTCTAACCATGTTTCCACCGATTCTACCAGCATCTTTAGAAGATAAATCTCCATTGTATCCTTGTTTTAAATTAACACCAACTTCGTTAGCAACTTCATATTTGAATTTGTTTAGAGCTTCTTTAGCTTCTGGAACTACAGATTTATTGCTATTTGTCATATTTTTCACCTCCTAGAATGTGATTATTTTTGTTTTTGAAAAAACGTTTTTGCTTTTTCATTATTTATGATGCTCTTTTTATATTTTTTTAAACTGGTAATTTTTTGAATATTTTTTATTTTAATTTGCAATATTATGTAGAGCGTGGTATAATAATTATATCTTTAAAGAAAGGAAGATTTCCTAATGTACAATAAAGTTGATTACATTGAAGTTTACTATCAGCTTGGCTCCTCTATGGAGCTTCAGGGCAAGTATTGCTCGATTGAGCGGTATTTAAGAGACGGCTATTATATTAAAGAGAGCCGTAATGGCTACTGGCTTCTGGTAAGACCTTCGGAAGTTCTTGTCACTGCTCATTGTGGCAAAAATGGTTCTTTTGTTCATGACATGAAATATGGCATTTTGAATCATTATGGTCGGAACAGAATTAGCGAAAAGTTGGTCAGCACTTTCAAAAATGACTTTCTGAGTGGAAAAATAAGAATCGAAGCCAACGAAAACGGCTATCTGATAATCTAAACATCTTATTGAGAACTGCTATAAAACGCAGTTCTCTCTTTTTTTTGCAAAATCCCTTGTCAAAACTGTTTTTACGTGGTATAATATTTTAGTCAATTTACGAGAACTTAAAGGGAGGTGCAAAACATGCCAAATATTAAATCAGCAATAAAACGTGTTAATGTTATTGAAAAGAAAACTCTTAGAAATAATATGGTTAAATCAGGATATAAATCTGCAGTTAAAAAATTTGAACAAGCTGTAGAAGCTGGAAATAAAGAAGAAGCCACAAAATTATTAGCTTTAGCTACAAAAAAAGTTGATCAAGCTTGTACAAAAGGTGTTATTGTTAAAAACACAGCTGCCAGAAAAAAATCTAACATGGCAAAAAAATTAAATGCAATGAATGCATAAGCTTAGAAAATTGTGCACAGTTTTTTAAGGTTTAAAGATGCTAGAAATAGCATCTTTTTTTGTGCCATCTAGAATGGCACTTTTTTATCTGTTCATGTTATTCATGGAGCACACCATGCTCCTCTATGAATATTTTGTGATGATTGGCTTGTTCATGGAATATGCTGTGCTCCTATACGATCTTTGTTGTATTATTTTGGCACAAATTTCCTTTGTTTTTCTTTTCAATTTATGTTAACATTTATTTAAGATGTATTTTAATTAAGTGAGGTATTTAGTGTGAAACAAATATTATTAGAATTTAAAAATTTAGATAATACTATTATTAATTTAATGAAATCTGGTATTAAATTTTCTTTTTCACTTATTATTTTAGCAAGTATAATTTTATTGACATATGATTTTTTATTTACATACCCTACTATATATTATATTGGATTTTCATTATTTAAAACAAGTTTATTTTTTATGGCAGGATTTGTCATTTTTGGCTTTGCATTCAACAAAATAAAAACAGAAATAAGTTAGTTATAAATATTAGTTAATAAAAGAATTAGTATATTGCAATGCTGAGGCTGTTAAAGCTATGCTTGTTACAGCCTCAGTATGCCTTTAGGCTGGCAAAAAAGCATTCAAAAGGCAAGGGCGCAACCTTTTTGGTTGTAACCGCGTTTTGAATGCTTTTTAACGAAGCAAGATGCTGATTATTTTATTAACTCATCTAAAAATAACTTATTAAGCATTTGAGGATTAGCCTTACCCTTAGTCTCCTTCATTGCTTGACCAACTAAAAATCCTAATGCTCTGTCTTTTCCTGCTTTGTAGTCTGCAATAGATTGTGGGTTATTTTCTAGTATTTTTAATACTATTTCTTTTATAGCGCTCTCATCTGAAATTTGTATCCATCCTTTTTCTTTTACTATTTCTTCAGGATTTTTGGGATTTTCAAATAATTCTTCTAATACTTTTTTACCAATTGCAGAACTTATTGTTCCTTTATCAATTAGTATAATCATCTCTGCTAATTGCTCTGCTGTAAATGGAATTTGAGATGGTTCAAGTTCTTTTTCATTTAATATTCTTGAAACATCTGAAAGCAACCAGTTTGCTACTGATTTTGCATTATTGCATATTGATAATGCTTTTTCAAACATATCTGACATATGTTTTGAAGCAGTTAACATTCTTGCATCTTTTTCAGATAAGTTGTATTCTGTTAAATAGCGCTCTTTTCTACTTTCTGGTAATTCTGGTAAATTGTCTTTTATGTTTTGAATATACTCGTTTGATAATCTAATTGCAACTAAATCTGGCTCTGGAAAATATCTGTAATCTTGTGCATCTTCTTTATCTCTCATTGAAAATGTTTTACCAGATATATCATCCCATCTTAAAGTTTCTTGGTCAATTTTTCCACCATCTTCAAGAACATCAACTTGTCTTTGTGCTTCATATTCAATTGCTCTTACAATTGATCTAAAAGAGCTCATATTTTTCATTTCTGTACGAGTTCCAAACTCTTTACTTCCCTTTTTCATAACAGAAACGTTAACATCTGCTCTTAATGAACCTTCTTGCATTTTACAATCTGATACTTCAATATACTCTAGTATAGATTTTATTTTTCTCATATATGCTTCTGCTTCTTTAGCTGAACGCATATCTGGTTCTGAAACTATTTCTATTAGTGGAACTCCTGCTCTGTTTAGATCTACTAAGCTTCCAGCTCCAAATTCATTATGATTTAATTTTCCCGCATCTTCCTCAATATGTATTCTTGTAATTCCTATTGTCTTCTTTTCACCATCTAATACAATTTCTACATTTCCGTGTTCACATAGAGGCTTATCAAATTGTGATATTTGATATGATTTTGGAAGGTCTGGATAAAAATAATTTTTTCTATCATTTTTAGAATCTTTTGAAATTGTACAGCTTGTTGCTAATCCTGCTTTTACAGCATATTCAACTACTTTTTCATTTAACACTGGAAGAGCTCCTGGCATTGCCATACATACTGGGCATACATGTGTATTTGGTTCTGCGCCAAATTCCGTAGAACAGTTACAAAATATCTTTGTTTTTGTTGAAAGTTCAGCATGTATTTCTAATCCAATGACTACTTCATAATCTTCTATTGACATTTTAAATCTCCTTTATTCAAATTTTTATAAATTTGGTCTATATTTACTTCTAAAGTTTGTTGCTTGCTCGTAAGTATATGCTGCATTTAATATAGTTTCTTCATCAAAATAATTTCCTATTAATTGCATTCCTATTGGCATATTATTGCTATCTACTCCACATGGAATTGAAATGGCAGGAACTCCTGCAATATTTACAGGAACTGTACATATATCTGATAAATACATTTCCATAGGATTTGATGATTTAGTACCAATATCAAAAGCAACTATTGGCGAAGTAGGTGTTAATATTACATCATACTTTTCAAATGCTTTTTTAAATTCTTGTTTTACAAGTGTTCTAACTTGTTGAGCTTTTTTATAATATGCATCATAGTAACCTGAAGATAATACATAAGTACCTAATATAATTCTTCTTTTTACTTCTGAGCCAAATCCTTCACTTCTTGAATTTTTGAATAATTCTTTTAGGTTTGTATAATTTGGTGTACGATATCCATAACGAATTCCATCAAATCTGCCTAAGTTTGAACTTGCTTCTGCTGGTGCAATTATATAATATGTTGCTAAAGAATAATCTGCAATATCTAAGCTAAATTCTTCTATCTCTGCTCCTAGTTCTTTATATTTTTCAATTGCTTCTTCAACTTTTTCTTTTACTTCTGGATTTATTCCTTCTCCAAAATATTCTTTTGGAACTCCAATTTTTAAACCTTTAACATCATTTTTTAAGCATTTAGTATAGTCTTTTTCCACAATTTCTGCTGAAGTTGTGTCTTTTTTATCATGACCACTAATTACATTTAATAAAAGTGCTGCATCTTTAACATCTTTAGTCATTGGACCTATTTGATCAAGTGAAGATGCAAATGCTACTAGTCCATAACGTGATACTAATCCATAAGTTGGTTTTAGTCCTACAATACCACATAAGCTTGCTGGTTGACGAATTGAACCACCTGTATCTGAGCCTAATGCCCATGGTACCAAATTTGCTGCAACAGCTGCTGCACTTCCTCCTGATGAACCACCAGGTACTTTATTCAAGTCCCATGGATTTTTTGTTGGATGGAAATATGAATATTCTGTTGATGATCCCATTGCAAATTCATCCATATTTAGTTTTCCAAGCATTATCATATCTTCTGCATTTATTTTTTCCATAACTGTTGCATTATATGGAGAAACGAAATCTGCTAACATTTTAGAAGCGCATGTAGTTTTTACACCTTTTGTGCACATATTATCTTTTATTCCAATTGGAATACCAGCTAATTCCGCTTTTGACTCTCCTGCTTCTATTTTTTTATCAATGTTTTCTGCCTTTTTTATTGCTTCATCTGTTAATGGTGTAATAAAAGCTTGTACATCTTTTTCTTTTTCATTTATTCTATCTACATAAGCTTTAGTAATTTCAGTAGATGTTAATTCTTTATTCTTTAACTTTTCTAAAAGTTCATGTACAGTTAATTCTGTAATATTCATCTTATTCATTCCTTTCTGTTAATTATTGAATTACTTTTGGAATTTTAAACATATTTCTTTCTTTTTCTGGAGCATTAGCCATTAATGCTTCTTTATCTTCAAAGGTTTTAACTTCATCTCTACGAAATACATTATATTTATTTTCAACACCAATAGCTTCTGATAATCCCTCTGTTGGTGCTTTGCTTACTATATTTGCATAATTTAGAATATCTTGTAAATGTAAAAGATAAGTGTCTACTTCATCTTCTTTCAAATTCAAACTTGCCAAATTTGCAATGTGTAATAACTCTTCTCTTGAAACTTTCATCTAAGCTCATCTCCTTTATAAACATTGTCCTTATTATATATATTTTTTGCCCAAATTACAAGCATTGAAGCTATAATTTTTACTTTGTTTCAGTTATTCTAATATTTAATTCTCTTAATTGTTCTTTTGTAACAAAACCTGGTGCACCCATCATTAAATCTTCGGCTTTGCTGTTCATTGGAAATGCAATTACCTCTCTAATATTTTCCGCATCTGTTAAAAGCATTAACATTCTATCCACACCTGGTGCAATTCCAGCATGTGGTGGTGCCCCATATTGAAATGCATTAAATAAAGCAGAAAATTTCTCTTCAATGTCTTTTTTAGTATAACCTGCTATTTCAAATGCTTTTACCATTATTTCTGGATCATGGTTTCTAACCGCTCCAGATGAAAGTTCAATTCCATTACATACAATATCATATTGATATGCCAAAATTTCAAGTGGCTTTTTGGTAAGTAGTGCTTCCATTCCTCCTTGTGGCATTGAAAATGGGTTATGACAAAATGCTATTTTTCCGTCATCTTCTAATTCATACATTGGAGAATCAACAATCCATGCAAATTGAAAACTGTTTTCATCTATTAACTCTAATCTTTTTCCTAACTCTGTTCTTATTTGTCCTGCTAGCTCTGATGCTCTTTTTTCATTATCTGCTATAAAAAATATTGTATCTTCGCTTTTTAAATCTGCAATTTTTATTAATTCTTTTTTCAAATCAGCTGGTATAAATTTATCTATTGGGCCTTTTAATGACATATCTTCTTGTATTTCCAAATATCCAAGTCCAGGCATTCCTAAAGACATTGCATATTCTAACATTTTTTCATGAAATCCCTTTGATAAATGTTTATTAACTTTAATTGCTCTTACTGTTCTGTTAATAAATGGTTTAAATGTACATTGTTTAAAAAATTCTGATAAATCTATTATATACAATGGGTTTCTTAAGTCTGGTTTGTCTGTTCCATATTTTAACATTGATTCTTTGTATGCAATTCTTGGAAATGGGTATTTTGCTATTTTTTTAGTAGAAAATTTACTGAATGTATTATAAATAACAGGCTCTATTGCACTAAACACATCTTCTTGTGTAGCATAAGACATTTCCATATCTAATTGATAAAATTCGCCAGGGCATCTATCAGCTCTTGCATCTTCATCTCTAAAACATGGTGCAATTTGAAAATATTTATCTATTCCAGATACCATAAGCAATTGTTTAAATTGTTGTGGTGCTTGTGGTAATGCATAAAATTTTCCTTTGTGTACCCTGCTTGGTACTAAATAATCTCTAGCTCCTTCTGGTGAAGAACTTGTCAAGATTGGAGTTTGGACTTCCAAAAAGCCACTGCCAATCATTTGCTCTCTTAAATACTGAATTACTTTCGAACGTAAAATTAAATTGTTAGTTAATTTTGTGCTTCTCAAGTCCAAAAATCTATATTTAAGCCTTAAATCTTCTCTTACAACTTGATTTTTGTTTACTTCAAATGGCAACTCCTTTGTTCTTTTTCCTAAAACTTCAATTGTTTCAATTTTAATTTCTACAAGTCCGGTTTTTAATTTTGGATTTATGGTTTCTTCATCTCTTTTTTTAACTGTTCCTTCAACACATACAGATGATTCTATTGGTATATGTGATGCAAAATCTACGTCTTCTGTTTTTCCAGAAGTAACTACTTGTGTAATTCCATACATATCACGTATGTCTAAGAATACCAATCCTCCTAAATCTCTAATTGTTTCTACAAATCCTGCAATTTTTACTTTTTTACCCACATCTTCTAGGCTTATTTCATTACAGGTATGTGTACGGTAACTCATAAAAATCCCCCTTTCTATATTATATTTTTTTCTTATAGTGTAGGGATAAACAAATGTCCCTGCACTATAAATAGTGCAAGGACGAAATCTCTTTTAGTTCCGCGGTACCACCCAGCTTGAAACTTATATTATTGTTTCCTCTTTTCAAAATTACAGACTACTCCTATGTGTTGGCAAAGTTATGTTCTTCTACAAAAGGCTCTCAGCGCAGTCACCTTTATTCTCTGTTAGCAACTTCTAACCCGTCGTCATATTCATCATAATCTAATAATTTTTTATAATTATTTATTATACAGTATATCTCATGTTCTTGTCAACACCTTATGGTAAATACGTTATAAATTATGTGAATTTTTAATTTTTAAACAATTTTTCTAAATTGCATAAAGTATTGCACGTAAGCCACATGTTGCTTCTGTATATTTTATTCCGCAAACTATCACGATGTGAAGAATTTCCATTCACTTTTGAATTATTATAATATCCTCCTCTACAAGTACAAACTAAATAAGTATTAAATAAGTTAACTGAAGATGTTTCTGTTGTCCATTCTCTTGCATTTCCAGACATATCCCAAATATTACAATATTTATCAGCATTTTCAGCTGATCCTGTATTTCCAAAAGTCTTACCATTATTTGCACTAGCATAGGTTGAGTTTTCTGAATATTTTTGTATGAAAACTATTGCTGTATCCCATGCATAACTATTAGCTAAGTCACTTTCATAGTGTGAATCAACACCTTGATACATCTTTCTTGCTGATGTTGCTGCTTCTAGTTGTGTTATACCTTTTAATACTTCTTGATTGTATTTTGAAACTATTTTTTCCTTTGTTCCACTTGCTTCAAATCTTGCAATATAGTAACCACCATTTTTTGTTGCATTTGATGTAAATTGTGTCAAATGTAATGCAGTTGCATTTTCAGAACTAGCATCTGTTTTGTCATTTCCATTTCTTGATGTTGCTAATTCTGTATAATATTGCGCTACTGTTAATGTAGATTCATATGTTGAATCATCTTTTGGTTGTTGTAGTGCTGGTTCAGAAGCATTTTCAAACGTATATCTTCCAAGCGTTATATTGGTTGTTGATCCATCTTTATTTTTTATACTTCCAACTGGCACCCATACAAATTGATTTCCAAGTGTAGCTTCTCTTGTGTCTTCTATTACAATTCCGTCTTGTACTGATGGAATATGATTTTCTGTACCTGTATAATTATATGTTACATTTCCTGTTGAACCATGAGGTACTATTTTAAATCCATTTGGAATCATTATTTTATTTCCATATAAATCTTTTGCACTTTCATTTTTGTCTGCTGTTTTTCCTACCATATCTGCAACATTTTTTGTTTCGGTCTCTTCATCTCCACTTTTTTCATCACCTGTTTTTTTGTTTATTAAATCATTTAAACTATTTACACTTTCAATTTCTTTATCAGCTGCATCATCCATTTTCTTTTGTGCTGAACCAGCTCTACTTATTATTCCATTGTCATTAAATATTATATTAATAGATACTGCTGATAGTATTATTAATACAACTATTGTAATTACAAGAGCAATTAACGTAATTCCATTATTATTTCTAGTATGTGTCAAGTAATTGTTTGCATTTTTTTCCTTTAATGTTGTTTTTGAATTCATTTATAATTCCTCCTTCGTTTATATAAACATATTATATAAGTTTTTTGTGACTTTTGTCAATGTTTTTATTGACATTTTACTACTTTTTTTACTTTTATTTTTTTATTAAATTATATACTCCATTTCACTAAATGGTGTTAACTTTGAAAGCTCATAAATTGGGTTTTTAGAGTCTATTCTTATACCTATTGAACTAGATTCATTTTCGTTTGTATTAAGTCTTATTAAGGCTTTTTTAGCTTGTTTGAAAGATTCTTTTATTTCTTTCAAATATTCATCAATAGAATTATCAATTTTAATTTCTTCTTCTATTGTTTCTACTTCAACAACACCCTCTTGTACTTTTATTGCACATATTTTAGCGAGGCAAGTTGCTCCAAACTTTGAAAAACTTAATCTTCCACTTTTAAATCTTTTTGTTAAAACTGTGAATATTTGACTCTCCATAATTCCGTGGATTTCTATATTCTATTCCCTCTGGTGCATCTGGCATCTTTCTATTTTGCTTTTCTAAAACATCTTGATATCTAGGTAACCCCTCTGATAAATAGCTTTCTAATCTGTTTATTTTTTCTATTACAGTTACTTCACCTCCGTGATTCATATCTTAAATATTCAAGATATACTGGTACTTCATCATATCTTCTTTCTGCAATTAGTCTTTCTAGTTGTCGTCTATTTTCTTCTTCTTGTATATCTCTTATTATTTCTTGATGAATGTGAAAATTATCTCTTTGTGCTATTGTTTCCTTTGTTGCTAATTGATTTATCCAAGATGCTCCATCTCCATTTAATATTCGCAATTTTATTTTGCTAACATCATATTTTTGATATATTTGAGCATCTCTTCGTTGTTTTAATTCTGCTGAACTCATAAAACCTGCTATATACATTTTGTTTACTAATGAGTTTCTCTTGTCATCTTTTTTCCAGCCCTCGTATGATACGTGTAGTTTTAATTCTGATTTTACACTAGTTGGTGCTTTATATTCTTTTCCCTCTTTTTCACAATTTAATTTATATTTTTCAATTTGTTCTTTTCTGTCTTTCCCCTGCATATTGATCCATAAGCCATCAGCCTCTTCAAACAATACAGGTATTTCCTTTGTTCCAGCTGTTAATTTTTCAGTTTTATTTAATACTATTTCTTCATTTTCTTTTTCAATAATTTTAGCTCCTGCTTTTAGCACTATATCTCTTACTGTTTCGTGGCTTACACTAATGTTCAACATTTGCATAATTTGCTCTGAAGCATCTCTGTATGAATTCGTTTCTACTGCTACATTTAAGATTTTGTCTGCTAAATTTTCAGAAATTTTACCAAATTCGGACAATTGCAGTTTTTCATCTAAAAGATATACAAACTTTTTTTCATTATCTTTATTGCATTCGTAGATTGTTCTTCTAAATTCAACTACTCCCATAACTGTTTTTATTGAGTCTGGTTTAAGCCCTCTATGTCTAAAAGTTTTCTTATCTCTTTCTTTTCGTAACTTTTCATCGTACTTTTCTATGATCTCTCTTATTAAATTACAGCCCAACTCACAAACAAATTTATATATTTTTTGCTCTAACTCATTGAAATTTATTTCATTATTTGTTACAATAGTTTCAAACATAAATAACTCCTTTCAAAAAATGTTAATTCGCAATCAACATTTAATGGAATTATTTATGTTTTTTTTAATTTCTAAAAAGAACATAAATTCGCCAACAAAAATTTTACACTAACTTATTTCTATAATTCATTTTTTTCATAACTTTCTCCATTCCTATAACATTTTTATATTTAAACTTCATTTCCATAGTAACTATCTATTAGTATTTGTTTTAATTCTTCAACTAATGGTAACCTTGGGTTGGCAGTTGTGCATTGGTCTTCAAATGCTCTATCAGCTAACAAATCAAGTTTTGCCATAAATTCTTGCTCATTAACTCCAGCCTCTTTAAAGCTTTTTGGAATATTCAAATCCGCATTCAACTTTTGAATTTCTCTAATTAAAGAGTTAACTCCTTCTTCATTTCCATAAGCAGGGAAATTCATTCTTCTTGATAAGTCTGCATATTTTTGGTCTGCAATATAGTACTCATATTTAGGGAATGATACAAACTTAGTTGGTTTTTGGCTGTTATACCTTATTACATAAGGTAATAAAATTGCATTTATTCTTCCATGTGGCAAATGGAATTCTGCTCCTATTTTATGTGCTAACGAATGACATACACCTAAGAATGCATTTGTAAATGCCATACCTGCAATTGTACTTGCATTATGCATTTTTTCTCTTGCATGTGCATTACTTCCATTGTTATATGCTTCTCTTAAATTTTTAAATACTAGCTCAAATGCTTTTTCTGCTAATCCATCTGTATAATCAGATGCCATATTTGATACATAAGCTTCAATAGCATGTGTTAAAACATCCATACCTGTGTCTGCTGTAATTGTTTTTGGTAAGCTCATAACTAAGTCTGGGTCAACTATTGCAACATCTGGTGTTAATTCATAATCTGCTAAAGGATATTTTTTATTTAATTTTTTATCTGTAATAACAGCAAATGATGTTACTTCTGAACCTGTTCCTGATGTTGTTGGAATTGCAACTAATTGTGCTTTATTACCTAATTTAGGGAATTTATAAGTACGTTTTCTTATATCCATAAATTTAAGTTTCATTCCTTCTGCATCAGCTTCTGGATGCTCGTAGAATAACCACATTCCTTTTGCTGCATCAATTGGACTTCCTCCGCCTAATGCAATAATTACATCTGGCTTGAATTCTCTCATCATTTCTACTCCCCTGTAAACAGTTTCAAATGATGGGTCTGATTCAACATCTGAAAAAATTTCAGAATGTACATATTCTTTTCTTTTTCTTAAGTAATATAATATTTTATCTATATATCCTAAGTTTACCATTGATGGGTCTGTAACAATAAATGCTCTTGAAATATTTGGCATTTTTTCTAAATATGCAATAGAACCCGCTTCAAAATATATTTTTTCTGGAACTTTAAACCATTGCATATTGACTCTTCTTTTTGCAACTCTTTTGATATTTATTAAGTTTACACTTGACACATTTGCAGTTGTAGAGTTTCCTCCAAATGTTCCACATCCCAATGTTAATGACGGCATATTTGTATTATATATATCACCTATTGCTCCATGTGTTGATGGTGAATTTACTATTATTCTACCAACTTTTACTCTTTCTGAGAATTTTTGTATTATCTCATTATCTTCTGAATGAATAACAGCTGAATGTCCCATTCCACCAAATTCAATTAATTTTTCTGCTAATTCTATTCCTTCATCTGCATTTTCAACCACATAATATGCAAGTACAGGACTCAACTTTTCTTTTGAAAATGGGTATTCAATTCCAACTCCATTTTCTTTTAATACTAATACTTTTGTATCTTTTGGTACTTCAATATTTGCACCTTTTGCAATAATATATGGGCTTTTTCCTACTATATCTGCATTTAGAGCACAACCTTTTTCTGCTATAAACATACTATTACGTAATTTTTCTGTTTGTTCTGCATTTAAAAAGTAACAACCAGCCTCTTTCATGAGTTCTTCAAATTCTTTATGAATTTCTCTATCAACTATAACTGATTGCTCAGATGCACAAATCATTCCATTATCAAATGATTTTGATAGTACTAAATCATTAACTGATGTTTTTAATTTTGCAGTTTTATCTATATAACAAGGCACATTTCCAGGCCCAACACCTAATGCTGGCTTTCCACATGAATATGCCGATTTTACCATTCCACTTCCACCAGTTGCTAAAATCAAATTAACACCTGGATGATTCATTAAAGCTGTTGTAGCTGTTATAGATGGTTCTTCAATCCATAAAATACAATCTTCTGGAGCACCTGCCTTTATAGCAGCATCTCTTAAAATTGTTGCTGCTGCGACACTACATTTTTGTGCAGATGGGTGAAAACCAAATATTATAACATTTCTTGTTTTTGCTGCTATTAAAGATTTAAACATTGTTGTCGAAGTTGGGTTTGTAACAGGTGTTACACCTGCTATAATTCCTATTGGCTCAGCAATTTCTTCATATCCTTCTTCTTCATTATCTGAAATTACTCCAACTGTTTTATCATATTTTATACTGTGATAAATATATTCTGTTGCAAACATATTCTTTGTAATTTTGTCTTCGTAAATGCCTCTACCTGTTTCTTCTACAGCCATTTTAGCAAGTTCCATATGATGCTCTAACCCAGCCATTGCCATTTGTTTTACAATTTCATCTACTTGCTCTTGGTCTAGTTTCATGTATTCTTCAGATGCTTTTTTAGCTCTTTCAACTAAGCCATCTATCATCTCTTCAATTCTTTTTTTCTCTTCTTCACTAACTTCTTTTGCCATTTTCAAACTTTCCTTTCTCTCTTGTAAATAATTATTTCCAATTTAATGTAATTATATACTAATGTCTTTTTAATGTAAATAAATTGTATTTAAAAATTAAGAAAAATGATTTACTCTGCAAATTTGCGCAATCAAAAATAACCTAATCTTTATGTATAATAAAAATTTTCAATTTGCCATACACTAAAAAACGAAGCCACCAATAGGTAGCTTCATAAGGTTTTACTTCAATTGCTCTTCATAATATTCTATTGGGGAATTTGCATTACACATTTCCTCAATTTGATGATACTTGGCTTCTTGTAGTGCCACATAAATATCTTGCCAGTTATATTCTAAAATTATATTAGCTAGAGCATGTATTAGCTTTTTAGAATCAATTTTCTTAAATAAACGTTTCCTTGGACTACTATGAATTCTTATCTCTTCAATCTTTCCCAAAAGCATTGCAGCATCTTCTGAATCCATGCCAGTTATCCAAACTAATTCCTCAACATCAGCTTGTTCTACTTGATACTCCCGTTCTTCAAACTGATTTGTATCTTTGAAAGTAATGGTATTACCCCTTATTTTCAAAACCGAACCAAGTTCCACATTTTGAATCAACATCATAAAAAACCTCCAATTTTTTCAGCATTGCTGAATTGTAACTTATATTATATTACTTTTTTACGATTATGTCAATTTCGTAACTTCTGTAATATGTTTGTAATAAAACTGTAATTGTATTGTAATATTATTTTGTAATATTATTTTGTATAATGGAACAAGGAAATTACTAAGGAGAAACGTTTTATAAATATGAACATTAATGCTGAATTAAAAAAAGATGGAATTGAAGTTATTGGAAGGTTAGATACTTTAAGTGTCAACTCTCTTGCAAAAAATGTCGCTGAACAAATTTGCAATGCCTTTCCTAGCGCTCATTTTAATTATAGTCAACTTTTTATTGAATTTTGTAGAACACCTATGTATATTGCAACAATGCCAGAAGGTTATGCAGAAGCAACATATTTTTATAAAAATTCATCAATATATTTTAAATCTGGAATACCACTAAAAGATTTAGAGAAATTTGCTATACATGAATTAATTCATCATATACAAGAAGTTAAAGATGCAAGAGGAAATTTATATCGTTTAGGTTTATGTGAATTTGGTGCAGTTAAAACTTATGGAACTGCTCTAAATGAAGGTGCTGTTCAATTAGCAACTTCAAAAATACTTAGCCAAAAAGAAACAATTGTAAAATATTATGATATTTCTCTTCCAACAAATAGTCCTAACTGTTATCCACTTTTGTGTAATTTAGTTAGACAACTTGCATATTTAGTTGGTGAAAAGGTTTTATTTGAAAGTACTTTGTTTAGCACTGATCAATTTAAAGCTGACTTAGTAGATACATGTGGTCGCAAAAACTTTGAAACAATTCAAGATTCTTTAGATAAGATTTTAAATATTGAAGAAAAAATCATTCTTTTAAATAATAAATTATTAATGCAAGAGCTTGTTGATGAAAAAGCTCAAAAAATTGCATTTAAAATTGGTAAACTAAAAACGGAATTAAAATCAGCTTTTATACATACACAAAATTTAATTTATAGTTCATATTTTGATAACGAATTTAATAGATTACATACTACTCAAGAAATAGAGCTTTATCGCACTAAGCTATATAATTACAAAAATTTTATTGGTATTACAGAAAACTACAATGATTTTAATAGCTATTATATTAATAAAATGGCTATATTAGAAGAAAAGCATGAAGCAATTTTAAATAATGTTTCTTTAGTTATTGTTAAAGAAAATAAAATTTCTAAATTGTTTACTAATATAAAAGCTTTATTAAGATTGAATAAAAAACTTGAAAAAAATGAAAATGTACAATAATTTAAAAAGTTGGGAATATAAAATTTCCAACTTTTATTTTGTTTCTAAGTATTCAATTATTTTGTTTGCAACTTTTCTTCCATCGCTTGCCGCCCAAGCAACTGTTGAGTTTTGACCTATTACATCTCCACCCGCAAATACTTTTTCATGTGAGGTTTGATTATTTTCATTTACTTGCACATATTTTTTAGATGTAGTTTCAATATTGCATTTTTCTATTATATCTTTATCAATTTTTCCACCAACTGCCATAACTACGTAATCCATGTCCATTACATAATTACTATTTTCAATATTTACTGGAGATTTTCTTGTTTCTCCTTCTTTTTGTACTAATTCTGTTTTTATACATTCTATCTGTTCCACTTTATTTTTGCCTAATATTTTTACAATATTATTTAAAAATAAGAATTCTACTCCCTCTTGTTTAGCATCTGCAATTTCTTTTTCTTCAGCTGGCATTTCTGCTTCTGATCTTCTATATATTACAACTACCTGTTTAGCTCCCATTCTTTTAATTGTTCTTGCACAGTCCATTGCAACATTTCCACCACCAATAATAGCAACTTTTTTATTTATATAATCAGGATGATTTTGATTTTCCAGTAATGAATTTCCACCATATACTCCTTCAAGTTCTTCGCCTTCAATAGCCATCTTTCTTGGTACATTTGCTCCTATTGATAAATATATTGCGTCATATTCTTTTTCTAAATCAGCTAGTTCTAAGTTCTTTCCCAACTCTTTTTCACATTGTACATTTATACCAAGTGCTAAAATTTGCTCAATAGTTTTTTCTACAATTTCATTTGATAGTCTAAACTCAGGTATTCCTCTTTTTAAAATTCCACCTAAATCTTTTTGTTTTTCATAAATTGTTACTTGGTATCCTTTTCTTCTAAGAAATGCAGCAGCTGTTAATCCTGATGGACCTCCACCAATAACTGCTACTTTTTCATTTTTTTCTTGAATATTTTCACTATAGTTTAATAAGTTACTTGAATTATTTAATGCCCAATCTCCAACATATGCCTCTATTTCTCCAATTGAAACTGGATCTGACTTAATGCCTCTAACACATTTTCCTTGGCATTGTTTTTGGTGTGGACATATTCTGCCACATATTGCTGGCATAACAGTGGTTTCGCACAATATTTTATATGCTTCTTCTAAATTATCTTCTTTTACTTTTTGAATAAAAGCTGGAATATTATTTCCAAGTGGACATCCTATCCTACATTGTGGATTTTTGCAATTTAAGCAATATTCAGCTTTTTGTTTTATATTATTTTCCATCTTCTACCCCTGATTTATTAAAAAATTTCACAACTTCTTTTAAATCTTTCCAAAACTCAATCTTCTTATTTTCGTCTCTAAGTAATGCAGCAGGATGCCAAGTAGGCATATACATTATTCCTTTTTGTTCTATCCACTTTCCTCTACTAGCTGTAATAGAATACTCTTTTCCTAATACATTTTTTAAAGCTGTACTTCCTAAAAGAACTATTACCTTAGGTTTTACAAGAATTACTTGGTTGCGCAAATAATTTAAGCATGCTTCTGCTTCCTCTTGTTCTGGCACTCTATTTGCAGGTGGTCTACATTTAACTATATTTGTTATATAAACTTCTTGTCTTTTTATGCTCAAACCTTGAAACGCTTTATTCATAAGTTGCCCTGCTTTTCCCACAAAAGGAAGTCCCTGAGTATCTTCGTCTGCACCAGGGCCTTCTCCTATAAACATTAAATCAGCTTGTTTGTTTCCCTCTCCAAAAACAATGCTTTTTCTTGTGGAACATAATTTACATCTATTACAATTCTTTATACTATTTTCTAAATCTTCCCAATTATCGTACATTTTTTATTTCCTCTATTTTACACAATCTTCCAATAATTCTATTTTGTTTTCTTGGTCTGTATCTATTTTTGCCATTGTTCCAATTGGTATAACAGTTTTCTTATCTATATGTCCAAAATTATTTGATTTTATTATTGGAAAACTGTATTCTCCATCTAATGTATCTAACAAGATTTTCTCTATACTTACTGCACCATCATAATTTCCAAGCCAAATTCCTTTTATTTTGTCAAATACTCCATTTTGTTTCATATGGTAAAAATAATTGCTAACCAACTCTGGTGGTGTTTCTATAAATAATTCTTCTAAAAATAGTATTTTATCTGTAAAATCAATACTATATTTTCCACATACCATTTCATTTACCAAACTTAAATTACCACCAACTAAAATTCCTTTTGCCTTTCCCTCTTTAATTGTAACATATTCATCATCTGCTTGTCCAAGGCTTAAACCACCTTCCACAAACCTTTTTATTACTTCCTCATATCCATATTTAGTTTGCCATGAAGTTAATGCTTTAAATGTTGGTCCATGAAATGTTACTAATCCAGTTTTTGCATAAATTGCATTTAATAATGATGTTGAATCACTAAATCCACATATTATTTTAGGATGATATTTTATTGCATCATAATCTAAATAATCAAATGTAGAGTTTGAATTAAATCCTCCTGATATACAGAATATAGCTTTTATTTCATCATTTTGAAACATATAATTTATATCTTCTGCTTTTTGTTTTGCAGTTGCTGAATATCCCAATTTATTTGATATAGCATTTGGTGCAAATTTAATTTTAAATCCTGCACTTTCCATAAGCATTATCGAATTATTTATTGTTTCTAAATCTTCTTTTAGTACAGGTCTTGATGGTGCTATCAAACCGATAGTATTACCTTTTTTTAATT
>ERZ779851.1185-NODE-1185-length-23942-cov-3.762549_pt1 | contig 23942 bp, 18 predicted proteins | sample MGYA00511094_ERZ779851 | MGnify/ENA primary metagenome ERZ779851 (study PRJEB29588, sample SAMEA2155512) | human gut metagenome | biome: human gut; feature: human-associated habitat; material: faeces | place: Denmark | collected 2008/2010 ...
TCGAGGATAGATTTCTTTTCGAAGAAGGAGTGTACTGGACGTACACGACTGATGATAAAAGAGATATAGACCGAAAAGATTCCCTTAGATGATGCAGGTTATTTTTTTCACGTTACTTAGGGACTTGCACCCATTAGAGTATGTTCGTGCTGGACAAACCAAAAAAGAGGATAACCTCAACGGCTACCCTCCTCAATCTGATAATTCCAAATGTGCGCTGTCCGCTATTCGGCTTTGCGCTCCTTGTTTCTCGTCAACTTTTCTTTCATAGCGTCAACACATTCATTGACAGCTATTTCGAATGTTTGTGCATTTCTCTCTATAACCTGGGAACCGCCCGGAACGTGGACCTTCAGCTTCACATTCTTGTTTTCCGGTTTCTCCAGAAGCGACAATACGACTTCGACATCGGTAATGGCGTCATCGAAACGGCCGATTTTTGAAACTTTCTTTTCTACGAACTCCAAAAGTTTCTGATCCGCGTCGAACTTGAGCGATTGTACTCTAATCTCCATTTTTACCTCCTCTTTTAGCCCTTGGATGGGCATTTGAATAAACATTCTTCAGCTTCTCGATAGTGTTGTGGGTGTAAACCTGAGTCGCCGCCAATGAAGAGTGACCGAGCAGTTCTTTTATGGAATAAATGTCCGAACCGTCGTCGAGGAGTTCAGTCGCCAACGTATGCCTGAGCACATGGGGAGACTTGCGTCCTGTAATACCTTCCACCTGTCCGAGTTCGCTTTTCACTGTCCTGTCCACGAATACGGGATAAAGTCCCGCACCTTTCAACGTGACCAGAAACGGCTCTTCCAGATTTCTCTTCCTTCCCACTACCGACTCTGCTGCTTTCAAATATAATGAAATTTCTTTTGATAGCGAAAGTGTAAGAGGAATTTCTCGCATTTTGTCACCTTTTCCCCTTACTTTCATAGTATGGCGGGAAAGGTCAATGTCCCGGATTCTCAGCCCTATCAGTTCCGCGCGTCTGATTCCTGTAAGATATAGCGTACTGACAATCATCCGTTTAAGCCTCGGTTCATAGAGTTCCGACATGAGTTTGTATGCTGCTCCGGTCACCGATGCGCCGCTGTGGTAAGAATCAGCCGCGTCAGACAACATTGACAAAGATTCTTCATCGGCCGCAGGCGAGGTCTTTTCGAGATATTCGGTCATTGAAGCCTGGCGATAGAAGACGGGAAGACGCTTTTCACACTTAGGGCGCTTGACCAGATGCACGGGATTCGACTTCAACATTCCTTTGGAAACCAGCCATTTGCACAGACTGCTCAGGACCGACAGATGCTGATTGACAGTCCGAGGACTCAGGCTCTTCTCTTCGGAAAGATGGTTCTCATAATTGCGTATTGCAGTCGGTGTCAATGACTTGAGCAGCAATACGTCGTCTGCAGGCTCTTCTTCTGTCCTGGAGTAGTCCAGATACCGGCTGAGCACATCTGAGTATATCGCCTGGGTTCTCGGCGAATATCTCCGTATTCCGGATACATAGTTTATGAAGTCATCGCACAGCATAACGCTTACTTCTGCGCCTTCAGTCCCATTTCCTCGGCACGCACGCGCATATATTTGTCAGCCTCCTCAAATGTATTGTCGATAATCCCGTCGAGGATGGCGTTTTTCACATATTCTTTAAGTTCGCCGATTTCCTTGCATGGTGGAATGCCGTAAACATCCATCACGTATTCCCCAGTTATCGGATTCTTGAAATTGCGGATCTGGTCTTTTGCCTCAACTTCCACGAGTTTTTCCTTGACAAGCAGGAAGTTTTTCTTGATGCGCTCCACCTTCGCGGGGTTCTTGGATGTGATGTCGGCATTGCAAAGCAACATGAGATCCTGGATTTCATTGCCCGCATCGAACAGCAGACGGCGTACTGCTGAATCGGTAACTTCCTCATCCACAAGGGCAACAGGCCTATGATGCAGAGTGACGAGCTTCTGGACATACTTCATCTTTTCATTGAGAGGCATCTTCAGCTGCTGGAATATCTTCGGCACCATCCTGCCTCCTATGGCCTCGTGACCGTGGAATGTCCAGCCGATATGCGGGTCATAACGCTTGCTTGCAGGCTTGCCGATATCGTGAAGCAGCGCCGCCCACCTCAGCCAGAGATACGGCTCTGTCCTGACTGACTCGGCAAATCCGTCACCGTCTTCCAACGGAGTGTAATTCAGCAGGATACCTTCTTCAATGCCCTGGATTTCCTCTGCCGCTACATTGTCCACGACCTGTATGGTATGCGAGAAATTGTCCTTGTGTCCTCTTCCGTCCACGGTTTCCACTCCTTTGAGTTTCGCGAGCTGAGGTAGCACATATTCCAGCAGACCGGTTTCATCCAGAAGCCTGAATGCCATCGACGGCCTGCTGCACAGAAGCATCTTGTTCAACTCCTCCGCTATGCGTTCCTTGGACAATATCGTCATGCGGTCACGCATTCTCTTCATTGACTCGAGCGATTCTTCGACAATATGGAATTCCGCTCCCGGACGGCTCAGCTTGGCAGCGAAACGGACTGCACGCAGCATCCTGAGCGGGTCATCGCTGTATGTGGTGTCGGGGTCGAGCGGCGTGCGGATGATTCCTGCCGCAAGGTCTCTGATTCCGCCGAACGGATCCACCAATGCGCCGAAATCATCCTGCTGGAGGCTGAAAGCCATTGCATTGATAGTGAAGTCCCTACGTTTCTGATCATCCTCCAGTGTGCCGTCTTCGACAATGGGTTTGCGGGAGTCCCTATGGTAGGATTCTTTTCTCGCTCCCACGAACTCAACCTCAGTTCCGTGATACTTCAGCATTGCTGTGCCGAAATTCTTGAATACGGAGACGCGGCAGCCGTGACGCTCAGTCTTCTTTATGCGTTCCGCCACCGCTGTCGCAAGGGCGATGCCGCTTCCCTCCACGACTATGTCAATGTCATTGCTCGGTCTTCCGAGGAAGCAATCACGCACGTATCCGCCTATCACAAAGGCTCTTACGCCAAGTTCTCCCGCTGTCTTCGACACGATCCCGAACACCGGATGTTCGAGAAATCCTTCTGTTCTAGTCATTCTTTCCAATGTTTTCATCAGCATTGACCCCGATCATCTGGAGATAGGTCGGGGCGGCCGTGAGGAACGTTATACTGCCATCTTCTTCTTTTCGGCAGAAGAATGTCCTGGTGCCGTTTGTCAATACCATGTACTTGACATTCAATACCATATCGTAACGCAATGCCTGTTCCAGCACTTCCCTGGTCAGTTCCACGTCCGGCCGTTTGCATTCCACTATCATCACCGGTTCGGGCCTGCGGTCATATACGACAATGTCGGCTCTGAACACTTTCTTCACCGGTCCTTCGCCATATTTCATCCCGACTTCGCTCATCATCATGTGCAGCGGAACTTGCATGGTGTCCTTCAGCACTGTGATGAACCACTGCCTCACTCTTTCTTCGGGCGTAAGCGGGACATCCTTTTTCCGCAACGGGTCGCGAACCATCTCTAATGCCATTCGTCTGATTATTTTGTATATGCAAAGATAGTGAAAGTTGGGTGACTTTCATTATCTTTGCACGTTGCAACAAGTTATTTTACGAAAGATGAACAAGACCGGAGAATACAGATTCACGATAGTTGTTCCTGTTTACAATGAGGTGGACAACATCTATGCCCTCGAGAAGGCTCTTTCCGAGTTCCTTCCGAAAAGCAAATACAAGGCCTGCGCGCTTTTTGTCAATGACGGTTCTTCTGACGGAAGTCTGGAGAGGATTCAGGAAGTGTGCGCCAGGAACAATGATTTCCACTATATAAGTTTTGTGAAAAATGCCGGTCTGAGCGCCGCCATCAAAGCCGGTTTCGACTACACGTTCTCCGACTATGTGGGCTATATGGACGCGGACCTGCAGACTACTCCGGAAGATTTCAATCTTCTGCTCGACGGCATTGAAAGTCACAGCATGGTGATCGGCATCAGGGCGAACCGCAAGGACACGTTCTTCAAGCGCGCACAGTCCAAGATTGCAAACGGTTTCAGGAAAATGATGACCCATGACGGGGCTACCGATACGGGATGCCCTCTGAAGGTGCTCCACACGGATGTCGCCAAGAGGATTCCGATGTTCAAGGGAATGCACAGATTCCTGCCGGCGCTTGTGCTGCTGCAGGACGGATGCACTTATTCACAGGTGCCTGTAAGGCATTTCCCGAGAGTTGCGGGCAGTTCCAAGTACCATCTTTGGAACCGTCTCGTCGGTCCTTTCGCAGACTGCTTCGCATACAGGTGGATGAAGCCTCGCTATATTAACTATAAGGTAGGAGAGAATGATCTGTAGTCTGTTGTTGCCTGAGCTTTCCAAGGTGGGAATCCTGACGCTCGGTTTCACCGCCCAGCTGTTCTTTTCGCTGCGCACGCTGTTCCAGTGGTGGAAATCCGAGAAGGCGAAGAAGGTGGTCTCACCTTCGGCATACTGGGTACTGAGTGTTATCGGAGCCTACCTCATGTTCATCTATGGTGTTCTCCGCGATGATTTTTCCATAATACTCGGACAGCTCATTTCTTATTATGTATATCTGTGGAATCTGAACGCCAAAGGTGTCTGGAAGCGTCTCGGGCTGTTTCTGCAGTCGGTGCTGCTGGCCACGCCCGTAGTAGCGGTGCTGCTGCTTCTCCAGAATGCCGCCGTGTATTTCCAGAGTTTCTTCCGGAATGACGACATTCCGTTCTGGCTGGTAGTATTCGGCTCTGCAGGACAGATCATATTCACACTGAGATTTGTATATCAATACATATATTCACATCATCACAAACAATCCACACTTCCGATGGGATTCTGGGCCATATCATTGTTCGGCTCAGGAGTAATCATCGCCTACGGTATCTTCCGTATGGACCCGGTGCTGATTTTGGGACAGTCTTTCGGATTTGTCGCATATATCCGCAACCTTGTCATTGGCTTTAAAGAAAACAAAACTGATGTCCCCGAAACTGAAAAATAACTTCCTGAACAAGTATCCGCTCCTGGCGGTGTTCCTGTTCACGTTCATCTGCCTTCTTCCGGCAATGCTGATGAGAGATTTCACTCCGTCCAATGAACTGAGATACCTCAGCATCGCCGACAAGGCCATCTCCAACGGGAATGTATTCGCGTTCTACAACCATGGACAGCCGTATGCAGACAAACCGCCTCTATATATCTGGGCAGTAATGCTTTGCCGGCTCCTGTTCGGACAGCACAGCGTATTCGCATTGAGTCTGCTGTCGCTGGTTCCGGCCTTCGTGCTGACTTGGCTGATGGACCGCTGGGTGATGACGGGAGCTTCGTCCCAGGACAGGATGGCAATGTCAATGATGCTTCTGTCGAGCGTCATGTTCCTCGGGACAATGGTGGTCATCCGTATGGATATGCTGATGTGCATGTTCATTGCTCTCGCCCTGTTCACGTTCTGGAGGATGTACGGGCTACGTAAAGAGGGGCTCGACGGGGAGGAGTCCAAGCGCCTGTACAGGAAATGCTCCTGGCTGCTGCCGGTATGGATATTCCTGGCATTGTTCACGAAAGGTCCTGTCGGACTGCTTGCGCCGCCTGTTTCCATTTTGGTGTTTCTGCTGGTCAAGCGCGAATGGCGTGACATTCCGCGTTATCTGGGATGGAAGACTTGGGGTGTTATCGCAGGCCTGTGCCTCATCTGGTTTACAGGCGTGTTCATCGATGGTGGCGTTTCCTATCTGGACAATCTTCTTTTCAAACAGACTGTAGGACGCGCTGTCAATGCTTTCACTCACAGCAGGCCGTTCTGGTTCTATGCAGTGGCTATTCTCTGGTGCATCGCTCCTTATACCATACTTCTGATAGGCGGTCTGATAGCCGCACTCCGGCGCCGCGGTCCTAAAACCGTTGCGGCCGATGATACTGAAGTGATTACGGCTGAGGCTGTCCGCTCTGATACCGAAGTGCTGTTCCTCTGCGTGATAGCGACCACGTTCATCATGCTGTCCAGCTTCAGTTCCAAGCTTCCGGTTTACCTCGTGCCGATGATTCCTTTCATAGTGTACCTGTTCCCGCTTGCAGTGAACCGTACCGGAGCCCGCAAGTGGATGATCTGGGCTATCGCAATTCCTGCTGCGCTGCTGGCTGTCGCCGGCCTCGCCGCCATGCTGGTTCTCGCTGAAGTGGTCAATGTCAATGCTTTGGAGTCATTGTCTTCCACCTATCCTTTCGCCTTCACGTCTCCTGTGAAGATGGCGGCAGTGCTGCTTATGGTGGGCAATGCGCTCGCGCTCTGGTTCCTCTTCAAGAGAAAGCACTGGAACCTGCCGGTGTTCATGATCGGAGCCTCGCTTTTCCTCGCCGTATATTCTGCCGCTGCTGTTCTTCCCAAGGCTAATCCATATATCGGCTACAAAGACATGTGCAAGGAGGTCCCTTCCGGAACTGACGTGGCAACTCTGTTCGTGCACAGGCCGGAGAACATCGATGTATATATAGGAAGGCAGATCAAGGACTACAAGAAGGATGTGGACGGATTCCTGCGCGACGCTGCCGATTCTTCCGCTCTTGGAGGTTCTCCGTTCACGCTAATAGTGACAGGAAGGCACCTCGAAGAATTCCCGGACCTGCGAAAGTTCGTATATTCTTCCGGCACAGTGGTTTACGTAGGACCATACTGCATAGTGACCAGAAAATAGTACGGCATACAATACAGCCAAAGGCACAAATTGTAAAGTTTTTGCCACAAATATTTGGGCAATCCAAAAAGAATGCCTACATTTGTAATCCCAAACGGTGCTTTGGCCGAGCGGTTAGGCACAGGTCTGCAAAACCTGCTACAGCGGTTCGATTCCGCTAGGCACCTCTCAAACAGCCCTTCAGATATCTGAGGGGCTGTTTTTCTCTTACGTTTTTCATCCAAGATCATATGCGACGCCACGCAACTTGAGCAACTTCGTGAAGCCATGACTAAAAATGCGCACGAGGTTTGGGCTGACGTCCAAATCAACGTGAGTTTAATATAGCGGCTGTCGTATAATGTTTCCAATCTGAGCGAAGCAGTGAGCAAATCCTATGATATATTCACATTTTTTTATGAAACTTCTGCACAATAGCTCATGAAAAATCACTATTTTTGTTGCATTAAGTTGCATTAAAAAGCCCACAAACACGAAGTTACAGTTAAGACATCCTTGGGGACATAACATAAAAGATAGTTTATGAATACAGCGCAATACAACCACCTATTCTCTTTCATCTGGAACATTGCAAATGATGTTCTGGTTCACGCTTTTGAAAAGGGAGATTACAAGAAAATCATAATGCCGATGACGGTTCTTCGCCGTCTTGACATTCTGCTGGAGCCTACAAAAGACGCGGTTTTAGAACGAAAGAAAGCCTTGGACGCTGCCGGCATTTCCAATCAGGAACCAGTCCTGTTCCAAGTCACAGGCTACCCTTTCTGCAACACATCACGTTTTACTATGAAGAGACTGAAGGCGGAAGTTGACCCCAAGCGCCTGAAGATGAATTTCATCGAATATCTTAACGGCTACAGTAAAGACGTTCAGGACATCATTGACAAGTTCCGTCTTCGTCAACAAGTTGACAATCTCACTGATGCAGAGCGACTTGGATCTATTATAGACAAGTTCACAGACAGCACAATCAACCTCAGCATTAAGCCAGTCTTAGACGAAAAAGGAAATGAAATCCTTCCAGCCCTCGACAACCATATGATGGGAACCCTCTTTGAGGAACTTCTTCGTAAGTTCAACGAGGAAAACAACGTCACCGAAGCCGGAGAGCACTTCACCCCAAGAGACTACGTGAAGCTGTTGGCTGACCTCGCCATACTCCCTGTGGCAGACCAGATTGAAGATAGCACCTACAGCATCTACGATGGAGCCTGCGGTACCGGCGGCATCCTGACCATAAGTGAAGAGGAAATGAAACGGATGGCGAAAGAACGTGGACGAAAAATCAACATCAACATTTTCGGACAGGAACTTCAACCAGAAACATTCGCTACCTGCAAAGCCGACCTTATGATTTCCGGTGAGTGCAGTTCTTTCAACTACATTCTCAACGGTTCATCACGCCAGTACATCGCATTCGGTTCCACAATTTCGGAAGATGGTCACAAAGGTGAGACATATGACTTCTGCATTTCGAATCCCCCGTTCGGCACTCCTTGGAAAGAGGACCTGAAGAAATGGGGACTTGCCGATAGTGAGAAAAAGAAAATATCCGACCCTCGTTTTAAGTTCGTCTATGATGATAATCCGGATTTCAATGTGATTCCAGGCATCGGTGACCCGCAGATGCTCTTCCTTGCGAACAATGTAAGCCGTATGAAGCACGGTACAAAACTGGGTACACGCATTGTCGAGGTTCATAACGGATCGTCGCTCTTCACCGGCGATGCCGGTGGCGGAGAAAGCAATCTGCGCAGATACATCATTGAGAATGATATGCTGGAAGCCATCATCGCGATGCCAGAGAAAGACTTCTACAATACAGGCATCGGCACTTACATCTGGATTGTCACCAACCGTAAAGAGGCTCGCAGGAAAGGCAAAGTCCAACTCATCGATGCCACAGCCATCAAAACGCCTTTGCGCAAGAATCTCGGAGAGAAGAACTGCGAGACCAACGATGATGACCGCAAGAAGATCCTCGATCTGCTTATGGCGTTCGAAGAGAATGAATATAGCAAAATCTTCCCCAATGAAGAATTCGGTTACTGGGAAGTCGAGCTTTTCAAGCCGGCAAAAGACGAAAGCGGCAATGTCATCAAGGACAAGAAAGGCAAAGCAAAGATGGCTAAAATCAAAGGCGAGGTGGAGCAGATTCCATTTACCTATCCCGGTGGCATTGAAGCATTTCACAAGAACGAAGTTCTCCCCTACGAGCCGGAAGAAGTCTTCGGAGAGCCGACGATTGGCTATGAGTTGAGTTTTACGAAATACTTCTACAAACCCGTGCAACTCCGCTCCATAGCGGAGATCACTGCCGATATACGAGACATCGAAAAGAGCACAGAAGGGCTTCTTAATGAAATCTTGGGGAGGTAGGATATGAAGAGATATGAGAAGTATAAGCCCACTGGCATCCAATGGCTGCCGGAAATTCCAGAGCATTGGAATATCAGCAAGATTAAAAGTCATTTTCGTTTGAGAGCCACAAAAGTTTCTGATAACGAATATTCTGCGTTATCCGTTTCCAAGAATGGCATTACACCTCAACTTGACTCTGCGGTAAAAACAGATAATGGTGACAATCGAAAATTGGTAAAATCAGGAGACTTTGTAGTAAATTCCCGTTCAGACAGAAAAGGTTCTTGTGGAATTTCTTCATTAGATGGTTCTGTATCACTTATCAACATAGTACTTGAACCAATAGATGGCTTTGGCCTGTTTTACCACCACCTATTTCGCAGTAATAATTACATTGAAGAATTCTATCGAAATGGCAGAGGAATTGTCTCTGATTTATGGACGACCAGATGGAATGAAATGAGTTCCATAGAGATTCCTTTTCCTCCTATCGATGAGCAAAAGCATATTGCTGCCTACCTTGATAAAAGAATAACTTTAATTGAAAACTGTAAATGCCAGAGAGAGAGAGAGTTACAAACTCTTAATGAATTAAAGCAAGCAGAAATCGCCTCCGTAGTCACACGAGGCCTTAACCCCGATGTCCCGATGAAGGACAGTGGGCAGATTCAATTCGGGAAAGTACCTGCACATTGGGATACTATAAAATTGAAATATTGTTTCAATCAACGCTCTGAAAAAGGATTTCCTAACGAGCCTGTTTTATGCGCGACACAATCAAAAGGAGTAATCCCTCAGTCGCTATATGAGAATAGAGTTGTTGTGGTAAACAAAGGGTTTGATGGTTTAAAACTAGTAAAGGTTGGTGACTTTGTAATCAGCTTACGCTCTTTTCAAGGCGGAATAGAATATGCTTATTATCAAGGCATAATCAGTTCCGCATACACTATTCTTACACCAAAAGACGAACGCAACTCTAAATATTTCAAATATCTCTTCAAATCGCATCCATTTATTCAGTTATTACAAACATGTGTAACTGGTATTCGAGAAGGACAGAACATAAATTATTCTGTTTTAGGAAATAATTTTATTCCAGTTCCTCCCATTGAAGAACAAAATGCCATAGTAGAATATATTGAATCGAAGACAAGCAAGATAGATACGATGATCGAAGCTTTGAAAGCAGAAATCGACCGTCTTACAGAATACAAACAGCGTCTGATATCCGATGTCGTGACAGGACAGATAGATGTCAGAGGCGAGCAAATCCAATAGCCTATGCCGCACACGGATATAACAGAAAAAGGTCTTGAGACCATAATGGTGGAATACCTCCGTAACCATAACGGTTACGAACAGGGGCAGTCCGCGGACTTTGACCGGGAATACACTCTCGATCCGGGTCGTGTCGAACGTTTCATCCGTTCCACGCAGCCAGATAAAGTGGAGCAGACTATGTGCTTTGGCCCAGAAAGCCAAAGACGCATTTTTTTCCGCCGTCTGTCCGACAAAATAGCATCCGACGGAATCACAAATGTGCTACGCAAAGGGTTCCGTTTCAACGGACTTCTGTTCGACTTATACTACCCTATCCCATCAGAATTGAATCCGTCAGCAATAGACTTTTACCAGAGGAACATCTTCAGTGTCACACGGCAGCTTCACCATTCAACAGAAAACGCCCTTGACGCTCTCGATGTCTGCATATTCATCAACGGTTTCCCTATAATCACAGCTGAACTTAAGAATCATTACACAGGGCAGACTGTTAAAAATGCCATAAAACAGTATCAGGATGACCGTCCAGCCACAGACCCTCTCTTTGCGCCTCGTCGCTGTGCGGTCCATTTTGCAGTTGATGACGAACAGATAATGATGTGCTCCGAACTGAAAGGTAAAGACAGCTGGTTCTTACCGTTCAACAAAGGGGTAAACGGAGGTGCAGGAAATCCGTGGAGAGAATCCAAGATTCTTACAGAATACCTTTGGCAGGAAGTTCTGACAAAAGACTCTCTCGCAGACATTCTGGAAAATTATGCACAAGTAATAGAAAAAGAAGAAGAGGGCAAGCCGAAACCGGTAAAGCGAGTTATATGGCCACGCTATCACCAGCTTGATTGTGTCCGCAAGCTCCTTTTCGAGACACGCTCCAATCCAATCGGTCAGCGCTTTCTGATTCAGCATAGTGCCGGTTCCGGCAAGAGTAACACCATCACGTGGCTTGCATATCAGCTCGTGACACTTGTCGAGGATGACGAGAATATCGTGGATTCGGTCATAGTGGTCACGGACCGTATCAATCTTGACAAACAGATACGTGGCAACATCACCGCTTTCAAACGTCTCTCCAACATAGTTGCCTGGGCAGAGGACTCAGCATCATTGAAAGAAGCCTTACAAGGTGGCAAAAAGATAATAATCACCACCATACACAAGTTTCAGTTCATTCTGGACACCATCGGCGGTTCATTGGGAAGCATGAATTTCGCCATCATCATTGATGAAGCACACAGTTCCCAGAATGGAGCGATGTCCGCCGATATGAACATCGTGGTTTCTGGCAACTCTGAGAACGAGGAAGAAGATATAGAGGACCGCATCCTGAAAATCATCAAAGGGCGCAAAATGGCTCCGAATGTCAATTATTACGCCTTCACCGCCACACCGAAGAACAAAACCCTTGAGATGTTCGGGACTCCTGTCCAGCATCAGGATGGTCAAACAGGACACATCCCGTTCCACGAGTACACAATGAAGCAGGCCATTGAGGAAGGCTTCATTATGGACGTACTGCGCAACTATACTCCATATAAGAGCTATTATAAGATTATTAAATCCATAGAGGCCGACCCCAAATTTGACAAGAACCAGGCATCCAAGAAAATGCGAGGTTTCGTGGAGCGTCAGCCTCAGACAATCAAGGAAAAATCCCTTATCATTGTCAATCATTTCCTTGACAAAGTCATCGGTGCGCATAAGGTTGGCGGTCAGGCGCGTGCAATGGTCGTAACATCCAGCATCATCCGCGCCATTGAGTTTTACTATGCCATAACAAAGCAGCTGGAAGAAATGCACAGCCCATATAAAGCCATCGTCGCTTTCTCAGGAGAAAAGGAATATTGTGGAAAGATGGTTACAGAAGCGATAATAAACGGGTTCCCGTCATCTGAAATCGAAAAGAAGATAGAAAAAGACCCGTATCGTATCCTTGTCGTGGCCAACAAATTTCAAACCGGTTATGATCAGCCGCTTCTGCACACAATGTATGTTGACAAACAGCTTTCCGATGTAAAGGCCGTGCAGACCTTATCGCGTCTCAACCGTTGTCACCCAAAGAAAAAGGACACATTCATACTTGACTTCGCCAATGACCCGGAGGTCATTCAGCGGGCATTTCAGACATATTATAAGGGGACATCGCTCTCACACGAGACTGACCCGAACAAACTCAACGACCTCATCGAAATTATAGAAGATGCCAATATCTACACTGATGAAGATGTCATAGAGTTCAACAGGCTCTATTGGACATCCGCGCCTCGTGAAGATTTGGATGCCATAATCAACCGTTGTGTAGCCCGATTCAAAGAAGAACTCTCGGAAGAACAACAAATAAAGTGCAAAAGCGCGATAAAGAGCTACGTCCGTACTTATCCTTTCCTCGCTGCGGTGATGCCGTTCATCAGCCAGGAATGGGAAAAACTCTACCATTTCTACTATTATCTGGGAACGAAACTGCCGAAGTTGGCGATAGACGACTGGACAGAAGGCCTTATCGAATCCATAGACTTCGACAAATACCGCATTGTCGAACAGGAAGAGGTTAATTTGTCACTCTCTGACTCGAACGCCGAAATTGACCCGGTGCCGGTAACTATTGGCGGAGGCAAGCCAGAACCTCAGATGGAATCTCTATCAAAAATAATCGAGGACTTCAACACTCTCTACGGAGGTATCGAGTGGGAGCACGCAGACACCGTCCGCGCACAGATTCAACAACTCCCGGGTCTTCTTGCGAAAAGCGAATCATTTGTCAATGCTGTCCACAATTCTGACAGCGACACAGCTCAGCTCCAATGCAATACCGACCTGTTCCAAATAGTCATCAATATGATGGCCGAAAACACAGAATTTGCCCGGAACTACCTCGACAACGAGACCTTCCGCAATTTCGTCAACTCCCGTGTCTTCCAGCAAGCCAGTATGATGGTATAAATCACAAAATTTGTTTCACTATGACCGCAAATGACAACATAACAAGAAGAGCCATAACATATAGTATTTTGGCGCATATCAGCAGTTCTGCAAAACTGGCAAAAGGGCAGCTGGATGTGTTTGTCCCTATTGTTAAGAAATGTCTCCATCACATAAGCGATGGTAAGGCTGAAATCAAAGGCGCGAACATCAGTGAAATTGCTGATAGAATTGTCACTGATTGGCAAATTGAGATTCCAGTTCCTGTCCTGCGAACTATTCTTACACAAATTTCAAAAGAATTTGACCGTGACGAAGACTCTAAGCCTTTTGTTCTCAACAATGATGATTCTTTTTGGATTAAGAGGTTTATTTTTGCCGACTTTGATGCGGAAATTAAAGAGAGTGAACATAACGTTAAGGAACTTCAAAATGCTTATTTGAAATTCTGTAAAATCCAAAACATTCAGTCAGAAGACGGAAAAGGCGTTATTCGATTCATAGAACAGCACAAGGACACCCTTGCCCATTACTTAAGAAACTCAGATTGTCCGGATAAGACGGATTACTCGCTGCCGGCAAAATTCATAGAATATTTCAAGCCGATAAAGCCTCTTTATGAAGAAATACGTGATTTATATTTAGGCGCGACCATTAGTTGTGCTATAGGATATCAGTTTGATAGCCTGAAAAATGATGTCACGCTTTTACTTGACACCAACTTCATAATTAGTTTATTGGATTTGAACACTCCAGAATCAACCCGAACTTGTTCCAAATTACTGGAAGTCTGCAAGAAATCTGGATACTCTTTTCTAATACTGCCAGAAACTAAAGAAGAAATACAGAGCCTTCTTGAGTTTAAGTCAAGAAGTCTCGATAAAGTAGCGTTGCAGAAAAACGTCAATAAGGAAGACGTATTTTGTGCTTGTGAGAGACGAGGTCTAAATAGTGCTGACTTGATGAGAATATCAGATAACATCGAAGGTGCACTCACAAAGTTCAATATCAGAATACTACCGAACTCCACAACGCTGAAAAATAAAGCGAGATTCAGCAATGAGTATCGAACTCTGAAAGCATATAGAAATAATGACAAAGCCGCCCTTCATGACGCTATGGCTATACTGTATGTTAGAGAAAAGCGTGGTGGAAAAGCAGTAAAATCTTTTGAAAAGGTAAATTGTTGGTTCGTAAACAATTCTATCACACACGACTTCGAGCATAGTGCAATAGAGAATATCATAAGTGGCAACTCATCAGAGAATCAGCCTGAAATCATTAAGGCCGATGATTTATTGAATATACTATGGCTAAGTGCACCATCAATAAGAAGCGAAGTATCTTCTGATGAAATGGTGGACATTGGTCTAACTACATTGGTTGCTCACACACTCAACAAATCCTTGCCAAAAGCACGTATTGTTCGGGAACTTGATGAAAACATACAGAAATATAAGTCAGAAGACATAACAGATCGTGATGTTTATCTCCTATCAGTAAGAATAGCGAACAATCAAGTAAAAACATTGAAGAGTTGAATACTCTTGCCGTGAATGACACCGTAGAGTTTAATTGCAGAGTCAAGGAAGAGGCAAGAAAACAGGCTGAAATCGAGAATGAGCAACGAGAACAACTGAATAAGCTTTATTCTGAACTTTCAAATGCGATACATAGCATCTCTAAACAATCGGAGACAATGGTCCTGGACAAAGAATTTCGGGATAAGCAAAACCAGAGTCTCCATGAAAAACTTAAAAAGTCGGAATCAGATAATGAAGCCATATCAAAAGAATCTGGAATAAAAGACAGGATGATTAAACGCCAAAGAAAAATTATTTTCGGTCTATTGGCAATCATTGTAGCAATTATCCTATTTGTTATATTATATTTTTTACCGATAGTTAAGTGGCTAAAAGTAATTATAGAAGGGATTTGTTCTCTTGGAGGTTTATGGGGATTGTTCAGTTTGATTATTAATATTGTAAAGACTTTTAACAAGTCAAGTTAAATCGATTGACAAAAATTCTGACAAGTAATAATACATATGGAATTGAAAGACCTTATAGGAGAGGCGACAGCCTATGACAAGAAAGAAAGGCTTGAAGTCGGCAGACCAAAGAGCTGGCTAAAGAGCGTTTCCGCATTCGCGAACGGCAATGGCGGGACATTGATATTCGGCATCAGCGATGATGACCAGATAGTCGGACTCGCCGATGCTGAAAGCGACTCCGAGGTTATCAGCGAGTGCATCAAGACCAAACTTGACCCAGTTCCGGACATTCATCTCGAATTCAAAGAGATTGACGGAAAGAAACTGATCCAGATTTACGTCAATGCAGGAACCGAAACGCCATATTACTATATCGGTGACAAACAGCGACTTGCATACATTCGCATCGGCAATGAATCCGTTGTCGCAGACCGTCTTCAGTTGAAGGCATTGGTACTGAAAGGTTCCGGCAGGACTTATGACGCTCTGCCGTCGCCATACAAGTTCACAGATATGGCCTTCACACAGTTGCGCTCCGCCTGCTATAAGAGGCTTCACCGCTCATTCGACGACGGCGAGTTCACATCTTGGGGCATCATTGACGAAAAAGGGGCTTTGACCAATGCTGGAGCGTTGCTCGCCGACGACTCCCCTGTTCGCCACTCCAGAATCTTCTGCACCCGTTGGAATGGTCTCACGATGACAAGCGGCATCGGCGAGGCTCTCGACGATGCCGAACTGCAAGGCAGCGTCATCGGTCAGTTGCAAGATGCCGTCGCATTCATTCGCAACAATTCACACAAGCGTTGGTGGAAAGAATCCGACCACCGGGAGGAACTTCCGGACTATCCTGAAAGAGCCGTGACAGAAGTCATCTGCAATGCCATCATCCACCGCGACTATCAGGAACTCGGCAGCGAGATCCACATTGACATCTACGACGACCGGATGGAAGTATATTCTCCGGGCGGAATGATTGATGGCAGCCTGATTCAGCAGTTGAACCCGCTTTCCGTCCCATCCAAACGTCGCAATCCCCTTCTCGCCGATTTCTTCAGCCGTCTCGTCCTTATGGAACGCCGTGGCAGTGGAATGAAGAAAATTCTCGGTGAATATGTCAGATTCGAGTCTTTGAAAGAATACCGCGCCCCAGAGTTCAGTTCCAATGCCAGCGAGTTCCACGTTACCCTCTGGAATCTCAACTATGGCACCGATGTCGTAAAAGATGTCATAAATGACTTCACTAAAGAGTCAGCACAGTTCACAAAAGAGTTCACAAAAGAGTTCACAAAAGCTCAGAGACGTATATATAAGCTGATTTCCATGAACCCTAAAGTGAACATTGACATGATTGCAGCAGATCTCAACCTTTCTGCACGGCAAGTCAAGACATATATGAAACGCCTCTCCGACCTGCACCTTATCACCCGTGAAGGCGGGCGCAAAAACGGCATTTGGAAAATCATAGACAAGGACTACGACGACTTCTTCGAACGGATATAACACAGAATCTCATTTACAAAACAATCCACGAATAACAAACAACACATTACACAAATCACAGAAAGTCAGATTACTCGATAGCAGCAGAAGTGCCAGTTGCCGCGGTGGTATCAGATTCAGCGAGCCAGGTGCGGAGGCGGGTGGACTGGAAGATGTAGGCTGAGTCGAGGGCAGGGATGTTGGCCGGAGCGATCGGCTCTGCGCTTGGCGACTCCATCTTGAGCGGATTGATAGGCGTGCCGTTTTTCCATACGCGGAAATCCAGGTGCGGGCCTGTGGACAAGCCTGTCGAGCCGACATAGCCGATGACATCGCCCTGACGTACTCTGTCGCCCGTTTTAAGGCCGGAAGCATAACGCGACAAGTGCATGTATGAAGTCGTATAGACGGAATTGTGACGAATCTTGACAGTGTTTCCGCCACCGCCGCTCCAGCCTTTGCTTATCACAGTGCCGTCACCGATGGACATGACAGGAGTACCTGTAGGAGCTGCATAATCCACACCAGTATGGGCCCTCACGCGACCGGTAACAGGATGCTTTCTGTGATAGGAGAAGCCGGAACTGATTCGGGAGAACCTCAACGGAGCCTTGAGAAATGCCTTCCTCATACTCTCCCCCTTCTCGTTCCAATACAGATTTCCGCCATCTCCCTGGTCAAAACGGATTGCAGGATAGCATTTACCGTCGTGCTCAAACTCAGCATAATATACCGTGTCAATATCTATCACCTCACCCTCGCAGGACGACTCATTGTACACGACACTGAACCTGTCGCCCGGCTGGATGGAGAAGAAGTCGATTGTCCAGGCATAGATATCTTCCAAATGCAGAATCAGCATCTGAGGCGCACCGCAGCGGCGCATATCATTCCAGAGCGATGAGGAAATGAGCACATTGGAATACTTGAGCGTATGGTCCACAGGCTTCACCACCTTCCATGCCGAGAAAGGAGCCGTGCACTTGAGCACCGTCATATTTATCTTGTCATGGTGATAGACAACATATTCCAGAACATTGACAGAAGAATCGCATCCGCTGTAATAAGCCTGCCACGTATTGCCGGCACGCATCTTCCTCGGATTGAAAACAGAGTCAATCGCATTGACAAGAGACATCGCATCCTGAGGCCTCATTCCGAGCCTCGACATCAGAGACGTGAAAATCTCCCCGTTCTTAAGCACACCTTCCTCCAAGGCGAACGAATCAGTACAGAACCCGAGCGGATAAATGGTATCATTGTCCTCGAGTACAGGCGTTTCCGTCTTCCTGTGGCAGGAAGGAACCGTCACCATCATCAGTAAAGCGGCAACCGCTGCCGCAAGCAAAGTCTTGTCAATGTTCATAAGACGAAAAAAGATTGGAACGTGAATTTACTAAAAGTTTTCCGTAAATTTGGACCTGCAAACCGACACGAATGGAAAAAATGACGCAAATCACTCCTGTCGCATACTTCAGGTCACCATTCACCTCCAAATTCGGAATTCCACGCCAAAGCGGAATACTTGACGAATTGGAGGGAAAAATCGTCTTCACTCCGGAGTTTGCCAAAGAGGAAGCAGTGCGCGGACTGGAAGGATTCGGATATCTGTGGCTAATCTGGGGCTTTTCAGGCAATGAAGGCCAATGGGGTCTGACAGTACGCCCGCCACGACTCGGAGGCAACAGGAGAATCGGCGTTTTCGCATCACGCTCCCCTTTCCGGCCGAACGGGCTCGGACTGTCATCAGCAAGAATCATCAGCATTGACATAGACAAAAACGATGGTCCCGTCATCACCGTAAGCGGCGCCGACCTCATGGACGGAACTCCGATCTACGACATAAAGCCTTATGTATCATACACTGACAGCCATCCCGGCGCAGCATCCGGATTCACTGACGAGACAGAATGGAAAGAAGCGGACGTGGTCTTCCCTGAAGAGTTGAAAGAGAAATTCCGCCGTCTGAGCGGTTCACGGGACGCACATTTGCTGTCAATGCTAGTGAAAGCGCTTGCCCAGAAACCGATACCGCAATACGCCCATGACCCGGAGCGGATCTACGGAATGCCGTTCCTCGGCTGCGACATCAAGTTCAATGTTGATGGCGACATTGTCTCAGTAACGGACATAGGACTTCTCGAAAACTCTAAGAATCAGAAACTTAAAAAATAATCAGCAATGACACCTGCAGCCATAATCACAGTGATATCAGCATACTTTGCGGTAATCCTGTTCATTTCCTGGTTCACCGGAAGGAAATCCGACAACGCCGGCTTCTTCAGCGGCAACCGCAAGCAGTCCTGGTATGTGGTCGCAATCGCCATGATAGGCTCAGCCATGTCCGGAGTGACATTCGTCTCTGTCCCGGGAATGGTGGCCACATCCGGATTCGGCTATATGCAGATGGCATTGGGATTCATTGCAGGACAGATAGTTATAGCATTCGTTCTGATACCGCTGTTCTACAGGATGAACCTCGTCTCCATCTACGGCTATCTGGAAAACAGGTTCGGCCTTTCTTCCTACCGCACCGGAGCCTGGTTCTTCTTCATTTCCAAGATGTTGGGAGCATCGGTCAGACTGTACCTCGTATGCATTGCCCTGCAGATGATGGTGTTCGGCCCGTTAGGCCTGCCGTTCATTGTCAATGTTGCTGTAACCGTGCTGATTCTCATCGCATATACATTCCGTGGCGGAGTCAAGGCCGTAATCTGGATTGACTTCCTGAAGACATTCTGCATGATAGTCTCCATCGCCCTCTGCACCATCTTCATCAGCAAGTCTCTCGGCTTCACGTTCGGCTCGATGTGCGAGGCGGTGGCAGGCAGCGACATGTCCAGGATATTCTATTTCGACGACCCTGACCATCCGCAATACTTTTTCAAGCAGTTCTTCGGAGGCATGTTCACGCTTATAGCAATGACGGGACTCGACCAGGACATGATGCAGCGTTCACTCACCTGCAAGAATTTCCGCGACTCCCAGAAGAACATCATCACCAGCGCATTGCTCCAGACTGTCGTAATCTTCCTGTTCCTCACGCTCGGAGTACTTCTGTATTTCTTCGCCGGGGCCAATGGCATTGACGCGACAGGTGACACGCTCTTCCCGGCAGTCGCCACAAGCGGACTTCTCCCGGCCGTAGTCGGAATCGTATTCGTGGTAGGCCTGGTTTCCTGCTCTTACGCCGCCGGAGGTTCTGCATTGACAGCATTGACCACATCCTTCACCGTGGACATTCTCGGCACCGCCGGCAAATCGGAAAAAGAGGTAAAGTCAATGAGGGAAAAGGTTCACATAGGCATGGCTGTGTGCATGGGATTGACCATCGCGGTCTTCAATTTCATAAACAACACGAGCGCCATCGACGCCGTATATAAGCTGGCAAGTTACACCTACGGCCCGATTCTCGGAATGTTCGCTTTCGGAATCCTCACGAAACGCAGAACCAAAGACAGATGCGTTCCGTGGATTTCCATTGCAGCTCCGGCTGTCTGCCTGGTGCTTCAGCTCAACTCTGAGCGCTGGTTCGGAGGATACCAGTTCAGTTATGAGCTTATGATTATCAATGCATTGCTGACATTCATAGGGCTTTATCTGTTCAGTTCCAAAGCGGATGATCTCCGCGCAGCGAAAAGATAAGAAGATGTCACAGCGGCGGTAAAATCCAGCCGCAGACCGAAAATGTGCACATCCCCGCCGGACTGGCATTTCAGTTTCCGCCGGAGTTCATCGCTCGTCATAGGTATATTGCGCGCGGTCACTTCCGCTGCCGGATATTTAGACGCAAACGCCTTTATCGCACGCTTGTCCAGATGTTCCCATCCGATGATTTCATAGACTTTGCCGAAGTTTTTCGGGTCAATGTCAAACGACATTTCTTCTCCGTACAGATACAGATGCGTGGATTTCCCGGCCTTCAGCATAGATGCCTGACCGGAAGAGAACAGAGAGCCTATTTCATTGAAAATCCCCGCTTTTATCAATGCCTTGCCAGGCTCGAAAATGTATTTCATCCGGCTGAGGTGATCCTCGTTTTCCAGGAACAGCGGAATCGGGGCTTCACCGGAAGGTTCTATCAATGAACCATTTTCATTGACGATGAGCCTGGTACTGAGCCCTTCTTCGCTCGTGTCGGGCACAAGCCACAGCAGCAGTTCCTTGCATTCCCCCGCGTGCGCCACGACGTGCACTTCCTTCGTGAATGCTCCGCTTGAGCGCAAACGGTTCACCAGCATTGATATATCCGCCATCGGCGAAAGCTTGACGAGCAGATTCGGCGCTATGTCGAAGAGTCTTCGGGTCAATGTCAAGACATCAGGGCTGCAGTCTTCCAGCAGAAACACCTTGCTTCCGGATGAGGAACGGCGCGCGGGATCCATGTATATGAGCGACGGACCGAAACTTTTCAGTTCCGCCCATACCGCATCGTTCTCCGCTGATACACAATGACTTGTCACGACAATGTCCTGTGCACCGAGCATCGGGAAATTATGTCTGGCGGCAGATGCTCTGGAAGGTTCCATTTCATTGTACAGCACCTTGTCGGCAACTGATGAAAAGGCAAGGCTGTCCACTCCCAGGCCTCCGGTGAGATCTGCAATACGCCTGCCATCCGCAGCGACGTGACTCAATATCCTCCCAGCAACAGACGCCTTATAATTCGCTGTAAATGAAGAACTTGACTGTTCTGCACAGATTCTGTCCGGATAAATCAAGCCAGGAACCGCATACCATTCCGGGAGTTTCTGACGGATTTTCCTTCTGCACTCGATAATGTTTACGGCCAGAGGCACGTCCACGTCAGGCCATTTGTCCCGCCCCAATATGAGGCGGGATGTATCATCTTCCGAATGTGATATTATGAACTCTTCGAGAGTCATCTGAGTGTCAGCCTCTTGCAGCTACGACTTCTACCTCCACAAGCGCACCCTTCGGCAATGCTTTCACAGCAATCGCGCTACGAGCAGGGAACGGCTGTGTGAAGAACTGTGAATAGACCTCATTCATTGCCGCAAAATCGCCCATATCAGCAAGATAGACAGTGGTTTTCACGACATTGGACAGAGCAAGTCCGGCTTCTTCGAGAATAGCCTTCACGTTCAGGAGCGACTGCCTGGTCTGCTCCTTCACTCCGCCTTCAGGGAATGCGCCGGTAGCAGGATCGATCGGAAGCTGTCCCGATGCATAAACAAATCCATTGACTTCTATTGCCTGACTGTAAGGTCCGATTGCTGCAGGAGCATTCTGTGTTGATATCTGTTTCATTTCGTATAAGTTTTCAGCGAAGATAGCAATCTCTTTTTATTTTTCCACAGGACAGGCCGTACAATCATTTTCATTTAAGGGGAAAGATTACTATTTTTGTGGATGGTCTGCAAAGGCGGACCGCATAGCGTTGGACATTAGAATAAAACTATATAGTTATGGCTAAAGATTTTAAGGAAGTAGCACAGAGCTGGATTACCGGTGACTTTGATCCGGAAACCAAAAGCAAGGTCATTGAACTGAGAAACAATGATCCGGCAGGATTCGAGGATGCATTCTACAGAAATCTGGAATTCGGCACCGGAGGACTTCGCGGCATTATGGGTGTCGGCACGAACAGAATGAACAAGTACACTGTCGGAATGGCCACCCAGGGACTTGCAAACTACATCAAGGCCCACGCGGCTGAGTGCAAGGACGCATACGGCGACCCTATCAATCCGAATGATGTGCGTGTCTGCATCTCATTCGACAGCCGTAACAACAGCAAGCTGTTCGCAAAAATCACCGCTGACGTGATGTCTGCCAATGGAATGCACGTGTTCCTTTTCGACAACATCAGGCCTACACCTGAACTCAGCTATTCCATCAGGGAAAAACGCGCGATTGCAGGCGTGATGGTAACCGCCTCACATAACCCTAAGGAATACAACGGATACAAGGTATTCTGGTCAGACGGCGCACAGATCACTTCTCCGGTGGACAAGGACATTGTGGCAGAAGTCGCCAAGATTACCGACCCTGCACAGGTAAGGTTCACACCGGACGAGGATTGTGGTGAAATCGAGCTGATGGGCAAGGATGTGGATGAAAAATATCTGCACGACATTCTCTCACTTATGCTTACACCGGACGCCCGCAAGCGTCATCCTGAACTCAAGTTCGTTTACACTCCGCTTCACGGATGCGGCGTAAGGCTTGTACCGGAGTGCCTTCACAGGCTCGGATTCGAGCACGTTTACCACGTTCCGGAGCAGGATGTGAGTGACGGCAATTTCCCGACTGTGGCATCACCTAACCCAGAGGAGCCTGCAGCGATGAAAATGGCCCTTGAAGTAGCTGACCGCGAGGGTGCCGACATTGTTTTGGCCACCGACCCTGATGCAGACCGCATGGGTATCGCAGTTCGTGACAATGAGGGTAAGATGGTTCAGTTCAACGGCAACCAGACCGGCGCCGTGCTCACCTACTATATTCTCACGAGATGGAAGGAACTCGGCAAACTGAATGAGAACACATACATTGTCAAGACCATTGTCACTACAGAACTTCTCTCTGAAATCGCAAAGAGTTTCGGTGTGAAGATCTACAATGTCCTGACCGGTTTCAAATACATCGCTGAAGTGGTCAAGCGCAATGAGAAATGCGGCGAGTTCATCTGCGGCGGTGAGGAGAGCTACGGTTTCAATGTGGGCCAGTATGTCCGTGACAAGGATGCCCAGATAGCTTGTTCAATGGTTGCTGAGTGTGCTGCATGGGCTGCAGACCAGGGCATGACCATCTACCAGCTCCTCCAGAAGATCTATAAGGAGTACGGATACCGCAAGGAAGGTCTCACATCGCTTGTCCGCAAGGGAAAGAGCGGCGCTGAGGAAATCCAGAAGATCATGGCAGATATGAGACAATGCCCTCCTGCATCTCTCATAGGTTCGCCTGTAACCAAGGTAGTGGACTACCTCAAGACAGATGAGACCGGTCTTCCTTCATCCAATGTGCTCCAGTTCTTCGACGAGGCCGGCGACGTGGTTTCCGTACGCCCTTCCGGCACAGAGCCGAAAATCAAATTCTACTTCGGTGCCAAAGGCGATGACGCAGACGCCAAGATCGAACGTCTGAAAGAGCAGTTCATAAAGTAAACCTTATACGACTTCATAAAAAGGGCGACCTCACTTCAGGCCGCCCTTTTATTTATATTGGAATAACTGCCGAATTAAAGTGTCAGAAGTTCAGCATCTTG
>ERZ779851.1197-NODE-1197-length-23799-cov-4.919348_pt1 | contig 23799 bp, 23 predicted proteins | sample MGYA00511094_ERZ779851 | MGnify/ENA primary metagenome ERZ779851 (study PRJEB29588, sample SAMEA2155512) | human gut metagenome | biome: human gut; feature: human-associated habitat; material: faeces | place: Denmark | collected 2008/2010 ...
GACCGCCGCAGGCGCGAGAATGTGCCAAGGCACATTCTTTGTTGCGCATAGTTGATACCCGGTAACATAAAAAGCAGGAGGTTAAGCGTATATGAAAGCATATTGGAATTGTACGAAAGAGCAGTTGGAAGAAATGTTTGGCTTTCGGGAAAAAGGATTAACAGAAGAAGAAGTAGAAAGAATACGAAAAGAGACAGGCGAAAACCGGCTGAGCGAGGGCAGACATAAGAGTCTGCTGCAGGTGTTTTTAAGCCAGTTTTGTGACTTGATGGTAATAATCCTGATTATTGCAGCAATTATTTCCATGTTTTCCGGAAATACCGAGAGTACCATCGTAATTTTTCTGGTATTACTTATGAATGCTGTTCTTGGTACGATACAGTATAGGAAGGCAGAAAAATCACTGGATAGTTTGAAGGATTTGGCGGCACCAGCGGCCCGGGTTATCCGGGATGGAAAACGTCAGGAGATTGCATCTAAAGAGATTGTGCCCGGGGATTATGTAATCTTAGAAGCAGGGGACATGATTGTGGCAGACGGAAGAATTCTTCGCAATTATTCCCTGCAGGTCAATGAAGGCTCACTGACAGGAGAGTCTGCCAATGTAGAAAAAAATGAAGAAGTATTGCCGGAAGAAGTACCGTTGGCAGACCGGAAAAATATGGTATTTTCCGGAAGCTTTGTAACATATGGAAGAGCGGAGGTACTTGTAACAGCAACAGGAATGGAGACGGAATTAGGAAAGATTGCCGGGTTGATGAATCAGACGAAGGAGCGGAAGACTCCGCTTCAGATAAGTCTTGATTCTTTCAGCAAAAAGCTGGCAATACTGATTATGGCAATCTGTGCACTGGTCTTTTGTCTTGGCATTTACCGGAAGATGCCGGTCATTGATGCCATGATGTTTGCTGTTGCACTGGCAGTAGCGGCAATACCGGAAGCATTAGGCTCCATTGTTACAATTGTGCAGGCAATGGGAAGCAGGAGAATGGCAAAGGAGCACGCCATTGTCAAAGAATTAAAAGCTGTGGAAAGCTTAGGCTGTGTATCGGTAATCTGCTCCGATAAGACGGGAACACTGACACAGAATAAGATGCATGTGGAAGAGGTTTATCTGAATGGTATGACTTGTAAACCGGATGAGCTGACCTTGGAGTCCAGCCTGCAAAGGCTTTTTTTATACAATGCTATTTTAAATAATGATGCCAGCATAACGGATGGAAAAGTACTGGGAGATCCGACAGAATCTGCCCTGTTGGAAATGTTCCACGAAGTCCGCCTGAATCAGGACAGAACGGAAAATGTAGGGCAGCTTACCATACAGGAAGAGACGATTCGAAATATGATTCCGAGATTAGAAGAAATTCCATTTGATTCTGAACGGAAATGCATGAGCAGTAAATACCGGCTGCATGGCGAAGAAGAAATTATTTTTACAAAAGGAGCAGTAGATGTCCTTTTAAACCGTTGCATAAATGTGGCATATGAAGAAGAGATAAGACCGATGGATAATGTAGAAATCGCAAAAATCCAGAAGCAGAATCAGCATTTTTCTGAAAATGGACTCAGGGTACTGGCATTTGCATGTAAGAAGTCCGGGGGAGAACTGACGGTGGAAAAGGAAAATGGACTTACCTTTTTAGGATTAGCTGCCATGGCAGACCCGCCAAGGGAAGAATCCATACAGGCAGTAGCAGATGCGAAGCGGGCGGGAATCCGTACCGTAATGATTACCGGAGATCACAAAATCACAGCCGTTGCGATTGCAAAGCGTATTGGAATCTATGAAGAGGGGGACCTGGCATTAACCGGAACAGAGCTGGATGCCTGCCCGGAAAAAGAACTGGAAGAAAAGATTGATAAAATATCTGTTTATGCGAGAGTGTCACCGGAGCATAAGATACGGATTGTAAAAGCCTGGCAGAAGAAGGGCAATATCGTTTCCATGACCGGAGACGGTGTAAATGATGCACCGGCATTAAAGCAGGCAGACATCGGAGTAGCCATGGGAATAACCGGAACGGAAGTGGCAAAGGATGCGGCAGCCATGATATTAACAGATGATAACTTTGCTACGATTATTAAAGCAGTAACGAACGGAAGAAACATTTACCGTAATATAAAAAATGCTATTTTATTTTTACTTTCCGGCAACATGGCAGGAATTTTATCTGTATTGTATACATCCCTTTTGGGGCTTCCGGTTCCATTTGCTCCGGTGCATTTACTGTTTATTAACCTGCTGACAGATTCCCTTCCGGCAATTGCCATTGGCGTGGAACCGCAGGATGCAAGTTTATTGGAAGAAAAACCAAGGCAGGTATCGGAAGGAATTTTATCTGGAGAGACATTCCGGCGAATTATGTTGCAGGGCTTATGCATTGCGGCATCCACCATGGCAGCATTTTATATCGGAAATGGAAAAGGTGCGGCAATGGCATCCACTATGGCATTTGCAACACTGACATTGGCACGTCTTTTCCATGGATTTAACTGTCGTGGAAACAAGACCATTTTTGCATTGGGCTTTACCGGAAATCCATACAGTATCCTTGCATTTGTGTCCGGAAGCGTGCTGCTGGGACTGGTGCTTTTTGTACCGCCGCTGCGGGGGTTATTTTCAGTAGAATCATTGTCCTGTCCTGCTGTGATTGAGATTATTCTGCTGGCAGCACTTCCGACCGTTGTCATCCAGATGGTCAGAGGAGTGAGAGAGTTAAAGAAATAAGCCAAATTTGCGCCGGTGTCCGGGTAGAAGCAAGCTGCTAAAATGCGACCGTTCTAAGAAAGTGTTTTTTCTTTCTATATTAAAATAGTCTTTCCAATGTTTGACATCTCGCCCCGTCTGTCCGTCGGAGTATGGATGCATTATCGGAATCTGCACAAGGGCTCTTAGAATTTCGTCTGTAACCGGCAACACTGGCACAGGGATGTGCCAGTGAGGCGCAATTGAACACGGATGTGAATTTGCGCCGGTTGCCAGCCGAAATCAAACACAATATCGAAATTCTTATGTGCCCTTGCAGATTCCAGTTCGCATCCGCTTCCGACGGACAGACGGGGTGAGCAGTCAAAGCAGCGGAAAGACAATTTATTATCAGAAAAAACACTTTCAAGAACGATAACGCATTTCATCAAAAACTTCTACCCGGACACCGGCTGCAAATTTGTGCTTGTATTTTTCTCTCTGTCCTTAGCCCATCTGGCTGCATCAACTCTTGACGGAAGCTGTCCTGCGACATATACTAAGTTTAATCACAAGGTAAGGAATGAGACAGATGTATCGGAAAAAGATAATCAGGCATTTGGCACTGCTGTGGAGCATCCTGTTTCTGGTAGCCATTGCAGGCGCATCCACCAGAACAGAACAGGTTTCCCCGGCAGAGAAAGAAGCCTTTGCAGTAAATTACATAGAATTAAAGAATGTCCGTCTTTTAGATACTCCGGATAAGATGTTATCCAGAGAGGAGCAGATGCAGAATACAGGCATTGCGGCATTGACACTAGGCTGCAGCGGTAGACTGGCGAACCATAGGAGAAATATTGGAATGCTGTTCTGGCTGCTGTTGGTGGTACTGCCACAGCTTTTTATGGGACGCATTCAGAGGAACCGGAAGAAGCATGGCGATAATGTACTAAGGAGCCTGATGTTAGCAAGGTTTGAGCGGAAGGCGGACGGAAAGAAGGAAGCATTGGCACCCGCATATTAAATACATAAAATAATAATATGCGAGGTGTAAGAAATGAATATTTTTATCTGGATTATGATAATCTTAGGTGGTGGAGTAGGAATTCTTTCCTGTGCTTATCTGGTACTGGCAATGCCGGTACTTCTGGTATGGAAGATTTGCCGGAAGGTAAAATATCACATTGGATTATTTGATTAGAAGATAAAGAAAAGAGGATTCTGGAATCTGGCAGCAGGTCAGAAAACAGAGTCCTCTTTGTTATGCATTTTCTAAAATTTTTATGAAAACCATGATATTTTTCGAAAGTGAGATGTAAAAATGTTCGGAATAAGGTAATATAAAAAACAGAGTGAGAAAGAAAAAGTAAAATAGAAAAATAAAAAATGGAAAACGAGAGAATATCATATGCTTCAGATTCAACACATTTATAAGGAATATAAGACCGGAAGTCTGGTGCAGAAGGCACTGGATGATGTCAGCTTAAATTTAAGGGATAATGAGTTCGTGGCAATCCTCGGGCCGAGTGGTTCGGGAAAGACCACATTGCTTAATATAATCGGAGGACTCGACCGTTATGATAGCGGAGATTTGATTATCAATGGAATATCCACGAAGAAATACAAGGACAGGGATTGGGATTCTTACCGGAACCATACCATTGGTTTTGTGTTTCAAAGTTATAATCTGATTCCCCATCAGACGGTGCTTGCAAATGTGGAACTGGCATTGACCATTTCCGGTATCGGTAAGGCAGAGCGGAAGAAACGGGCCGTTGCGGCATTAGAGCAGGTGGGACTGGGAAACCAGTTACACAAGAAACCAAGCCAGATGTCCGGTGGACAGATGCAGCGTGTAGCCATTGCAAGAGCTTTGGTCAATGACCCGGATATTCTGCTGGCGGATGAACCGACGGGAGCATTAGACAGTGACACCAGTGTGCAGGTCATGGATTTGCTGAAGGAAGTGGCAAAAGACCGGCTGGTAGTTATGGTAACCCATAACCCGGAATTAGCAGAGCAGTATGCTACCAGAATTGTTAGATTAAGTGATGGAAAAATTCGTGCTGACTCCAATCCTTATGAAGTGGATGAGGCAATGTTGCAGGAACCGGAGCATAAAAACATGGGAAAATCCTCCATGTCATTTCTTACGGCATTGTCCTTAAGCTTTAATAATTTAAAAACGAAAAAGGCAAGAACCCTGCTGACTTCCTTTGCAGGCTCTATTGGAATTATCGGCATTGCACTGATATTATCTCTTTCTACCGGTGTAAATAAATACATCAAAAATGTAGAGGAAGAGACCTTATCCGAATATCCGCTGCAGATTCAGAGTACGGGATTCAGTCTGGCATCCATGAGTCTTGGAATGGCAGATTCTGAAAAGAATACGGAAAGTGATGACGGAAATGCCAAAACAGATAAAGAAAATTCCGGGGATAAAGTAAAAGTCATTAAGATGGTAACCAATATGTTTTCCACGATGGCATCTAATGACCTGGAGGCTTTGAAAAAGTATCTTGATGAAGGAGACAGTGGAATTGAGCAGTATACTACAGCGGTGGAGTATACTTATAATATCAGTCCGCAGATTTTTAAGGAAAATGAAGACGGAATACGTCAGGTAAATCCGGACAAATCTTTTGATGCAGTAGGTCTTGGAACTTCATCTGGTTCCAATAGTCTGATGTCATCCATGATGAGCACGGATGTTTTTTATGAGATGCCGGAAAACAGTAAGTTATATGAAAAGCAGTATGATATTAAGGAAGGACGCTGGCCGGAAAATTATAATGAGTGTGTGGTGGTGCTTACTTCCAATGGCGGAATTAGTGACTTTTTACTGTATACATTAGGTCTTCGTGACCCGCTGGAATTAGACGAGATGATACAGCAGTTTGCCAGTGAGGAAAATATTGAGACACCATCTGATTTTGGAACTTATACTTATAAGGATCTGGTAGGAATCCAGTTTAAACTGGTGAACAGTGCGGATTATTATACTTATGATGAAGAGTATCAGGTCTGGAAGGATAAGTCGGATAATGAAGACTTTATGAAACAACTGGTGGCAGACGGAGAAGAGCTTACGATTGTAGGTGTGGTGCAGCCGGCAGAAGGAAGTAATGCCGCATCCTTAAATGCAGGAATTGCATATCCAAAATCTCTGACAAAGCATGTGGCAGAGGAAGCGGCAAAGAGTGAGATAGTAAAACAGCAGCTTGCAAATCCGTCCGTAAATGTCTTTACCAATGAAGTGTTTGGTGAGGTAGATAAGGAAAACGGATTTGATATGCAGTCATTGTTTACTGTAGACAGTGAAGCATTGGAAAAAGCATTTTCCTTTGATGAAAGTGCCTTAAACGGGTTGGAAAATTCTATGGGGGATATGGGAAGTGCCGATTTGTCCGGAGCATTTTCCATGGATGCCTCTTCCATGGGTCAGTCAATTTCTGCGGAAGAAATGCAGGCAATTGCAGGCAGTCTCTTAGAGGGCTACCAGCAGTATGCAAAGGATAATCCGCAGGCAGATTATTCGAATCTGTCCCAGTATTTTATGAACTATTTAAATACGGAAGAAGCCCGGAAAATTTTATCCGATAATATCAAAGAGATTATTACGGCAAATGGCATGGTAACTATTACACCGGAGCAGATACAGAGCCTCATCCAGCAGATTATGGGTGGATATCAGCAGTATGTCATAGACCATGGTTATACCGACCCGGAGAAATTTGATGAGTACTTAGCAGAATATTTGCAGACAGAGGAAGCCCAGGGAATCATAACAGCGTGGGCATCTGAGATATTTACAGGTAGTGGAAATATTGAGATTACGCAGGAGCAGATGCAGAAATTGTCTTCTGAATTATTTGCAGGTTATCAGACTTATGCACAGAATAATGGATTACCTGACCCGGCAAAATTGGGAGATTCTTTTGCGGCATATCTGAATACAGCAGATGGTCAGCAGAGAATTGCAGCCGGACTTTCGAATGTTATGAATGTGGACGCAGTACAGCAGCAGATGATGACGGCAATACAGCAGTATATGCAGCAGGCAGTGACACAGATGGGAAACAAGCTGCAAAGTGCCATGGCATCCGGCATGCAGGTGGATGAAGAAGCATTTTTAAATGCATTTCAGATTAATATGAATGAGGATGAGCTGACAGAGCTTTTGATGTCTATGGGTTCTGCAACCGGAACAACCTATGAGAATAACTTAAAGAAATTAGGCTATGTGGATTTTTCTGTGCCAAGCGGAATTAATATTTATCCGAAGGATTTTGAAAGCAAGGAGCATGTGGTAGAAATTTTAGATGCATACAATAACCGCATGGAAAAGGAAGGCAGGGATGAGCAGGTGATAACCTATACTGATATGGTAGGAACGCTGATGTCTTCCGTAACCGATATTGTGGATATTATCACATATGTACTGATTGCATTTGTGGCAATTTCGCTGGTGGTATCTTCCATTATGATTGGTGTCATTACTTATATCAGTGTGTTAGAGCGAAGAAAAGAAATCGGAATCCTAAGAGCCATCGGAGCATCGAAGCGGAATGTTTCCCAGGTATTTAATGCAGAGACCTTTATTATCGGACTGTGTGCCGGACTGATTGGAATCGGATTTACGCTGCTTCTGATTATTCCGGTCAATGCGATTATCCATAATCTTGCAAATACAACCGATGTAAGTGCGGTGCTTCCGGTAGTTCCGGCACTGGTGCTGATTTTACTCAGTATCCTTTTGACACTTCTGGGTGGTCTGATTCCATCAAAGAAAGCATCGAAGAGTGACCCGGTAACAGCACTCCGGACGGAATAATGAGGTTGACATTTTTTGAAAAATATTTATAATAAGTAGCGAAGCTACCTAAAAGGAGTGAAATTATGGCAGTGAAGATGCCGCTTGGACTTCGAATTGCAATTATTGACCGGGCATTCCGCCGCAAAATGGATGAATGGGCAGAAGAAATCGGAATTACTGCTGTCCAGCTTCGGGTATTAGGCGAAGTCAGTCTGATGGAAGATAATGGAGTGGAAGAAGTAAATCAGAAGGACTTAGAACATATCGAGCAGGTGACACATCCAACGATGACGGGAATTATAAAAAGGCTTGAGGCAAAAGGATTTTTAATCTGTGCACCAAGTGAAAATGACCGGCGTTATAAGAAAATATCCTGTACGGAGAAATCCCGTGGAATTCATAAGGAGATTGCGAAGAAAGAAGCACTGGTTGTAAAAGAAATGTGTAAGGATTTTACACCGGAGCAGATGGAAGCATTTCTGCAAATGACAGAGATGATGTTACAGAATATTTCCTGAGCATAAAATAAAAGTGAAATCGGAAGAGGAGGAAATTACTGTGTAAATTTCCTTTTCTGGTTTCACTTTCTCTTTGAATTAATAGGTAGCTTTACGACCTAATAAAAGAAAAATGGAGGTAATGATTATGCCAATGCATAAGAGAGAAAGTTTGATTTATACGGTGTTAATGTGTTTTACCATGGTGTTATGGATGAGTATGTATAATGTAGCACTGCACATGGGAACACTGAATATGGAAGTAATAAGAGAAGGCTGGCTGGGATTCCCGCTGGCATATGTATGCGCAATGTGTCTGGATTGGTTTCTGGTATCTAAAATTGCAAAGGGATTTGCATTTCGTTTTCTGGTAAAACCGGAAAGCAGCACAACGAAAAAAGTGATTGCAGTTTCCTGCTGTATGGTAGTTCCAATGGTAATTTTCATGTCCTTATACGGTGGACTGGAAGCCTGCGTAAAAAGCGGGGCATGGAATATGCTCCCGATTATCTGGCTTACCAATATTCCAAAGAATTTTATTATGGCACTGCCGTTTCAGCTTCTGATTGCAGGCCCGTTGGTAAGAAAGATTTTCCGGGCAGCATTTCCGGTTGGAACCGTATTATTAGAAGCAGAAAGTGGAAATCCTGTATAAGAATTCCTCTTGTAAAATCCAAACATATGTGCTAATATAAAACAAGAACAAATGTTCTTGAAAGGCATTGATATGAATGGAAATAAAATCTATTTATGTATTGATTTAAAATCTTTTTATGCATCGGTGGAGTGCGTGGAACGGGGATGGGATCCGCTGACTGCCAGGCTGGTGGTCGCAGACCCGGAACGCTCAGAGAAAACCATCTGTCTTGCCGTATCACCGGCGTTAAAGCAGATGGGAGTTCCCAACCGGTGTCGTGTCTTTCAGATTCCCAAAGAAATTCCATATAAGATGGCACCTCCCCGTATGCAGCTATATATTGATTATGCAGCGGAAATCTATGGCGTATATTTAAAATATATTGCAAAAGAAGATATTCAGGTCTATTCTATTGATGAAGCATTTTTGGATGTGACGGATTATCTGCATCTCTACCAGATGACAGCAGTGGAACTGGGCAGAAAAATTATGCAGGATATCTTAGATACCACGAAGATTCCGGCTGCCTGTGGTGTAGGAACCAATCTCTATTTAGCGAAGGTTGCTTTAGATATTATGGCAAAGCATGAGACAGACCGGATTGCCTATCTGGATGAAGCGCGCTACCGGGAGAAGCTCTGGAAACATAAACCGCTGACTGATTTCTGGCGGGTGGGGCGTGGAACGGTAGAGCGTCTATCGAATATGGGCATCTGCACAATGGAAGAGATTGCCCATGCCAGAGAGTCTTTATTATATAAGGCTTTTGGCATAGATGCAGAGCTGTTAATTGATCACGCATGGGGAAGAGAACCGGTAACGATCGCGGACATCAAGGCATATCGGCCGAAGAATACATCCTTTTCCAGCGGTCAGGTGCTGCCGCGGGATTATGAGTATGAGGAAGGTGTGCTGGTGGTAAAAGAGATGGCAGATTTATTGTGCCTTGACCTGGTAGACCAGGGCCTTGTAACATCCCATATCAGTCTGACAATCGGTTACAGCAATCAGAAATGCTTTGAACCGGCGAAGGGAAGCACAACGCTGCGCAGTGCAACCAGCTCCAACCGCCGGCTGCTGTCTTATGTAGAGCAGCTTTATCGGAGAATTGTAAGACCTGGAGCATATATCCGGCGGATTACATTGACTTATACCGGCGTAATGACAGAAGATTATCAGCAATTTGATTTGTTTTCAAATCCGGAAGAGACAGAGAAGGATGTGAAGGCACAGCGTGCAGCAATCTCCATCAAGCAGCGCTACGGCAGGAATGCTATTTTAAAGGGAATGAATTTGGAAGAGAGTGCAACGACAATAGAACGAAACGGTCAGATTGGAGGGCATAAGAGTGGCGTATAGAAGAGACACCATGGGAGCCGGACAGCAGGAAACAGCATCCGGCTGGAATGAGAGAGAGAATCTGAGAAGAGAGAAAATGGACATCGAAGACCGTGCCAAGCAGTTTATGCCCTTCGATGCCCTGAAGGGCTTTAAAGAAGCTCTGCGGAAGAAGGAAAAAGAAGTTAATTCGAAAGAGAATCCCACCCCTTGACACCCATAGTATAATAAGAAGAAAACCAAGGATGAGAGGATGATAATTATGAGGCGTTCCAGACAGATGTCGGAATCAATAGAACTTGGAATCGTGCTGGCGTTGGCTGGAGGATTTATGGATGCATATTCCTATATGTGCAGGGATGGAGTATTTGCTAATGCGCAGACGGGAAATATGTTATTGCTCGGAATCAATTTATCGGAGAGAAATTGGGAAATGGCATTGCGTTATCTGTTCCCGGTGCTGGCATTTGCAATCGGAATAGCATTGGCAGATGTGGTGCGGGTACATGCAAAAGATAAGAGCCTGTTTCATTGGCGGCAGCTTTCTGTATTGTGTGAAGCGCTGGTACTATTTGTGGTATGCTTTTTTCCACAGAGCATGAATCTGGCAGCCAACAGTCTGACTTCACTGGCATGTGGCATACAGGTGGAGAGCTTCCGGAAGATTCATGGAAACGGAATTGCAACCACGATGTGCATCGGAAACTTAAGAAGCGGGACACAGAACTGGTGTGATTTCCATTATACGAAGAATAAAGAATCCGCGTTTAAGGGAATGCTGTATTATGGCATTATCCTGATGTTTATAATAGGGGCGATTATTGGAAATGCTTTTGTGAAATTATTGGCAGAAAAGGCAATTCTGATATGTGCAGCCGTGTTGTTCATGGCATTCATTATGATGTTTGTAGACAAAGAAAAAGCTTTGGAGCAGTAGTATTACTGCTTCAAAGCTTTTTTGATTGCGGTAAAGCTTTCTTTACTGATAACATGTTCCATTTTGCATGCATCTTCTGTTGCGATTTCCTTTGGTACACCAAGACTTTCTAACCAGGTAGAAAGAAATTCATGACGTTCATAAATCATTTCTGCAATTTCACGACCGGAGTCGGTAAGATAGATGAAGCCGGAATCGGTTACCGTAATATGATTCTTTTCTCTTAAATTCTTCATTGCTATGCTGACACTGGATTTCTTAAAGCCAAGTTCATTGGCAATATCTACAGAACGAACCACAGGAAGCTTTTTGCTCAGCATAAGAATAGTCTCAAGATAATTTTCTGCTGATTCATTTGTTGCCATATAACAACACCCCCATTAGAGTTTTTTTTCTATAATAATACATGAATTTAGGTAAGTATAACATATTAAGCCGAACATATCAAATCATAAAGTGAATCTAAAAAATGTTTCTTAATGATAAAAATTTCTCAAAAACGTTCTTGACAACTAATGATAGTTAGAATATACTAACCAATGAAATGAGAAAAAATTAACAATAGCACAATAGAAAAGAGGAGAGTATGATGCCTTTATCTATGGTAAAAGAAGGAGAGCCGAACGTAATTAAGAAGGTCGGCGGTAAAGAAGAAACAAGAAGATTTCTTGAGAACCTTGGCTTTGTTGCTGGTGGTACAGTAACAGTAGTATCTGAGGTAAATGGAAATATGATTGTAAATGTCAAAGAATCCAGAGTAGCAATTGGAAAAGACATGGCAAATAAGATTATGGTGTAACAGCCAGAAGGAGGAAATTATGAAGACATTAAAAGAAGTAGCCTGCGGTCAGACCGTAAAGGTGAAAAAACTGTCCGGAGAGGGACCGGTAAAGAGACGTATCATGGACATGGGTATTACCAAGGGCGTGGACGTTTATGTAAGAAAGGTTGCTCCACTCGGTGATCCGGTAGAGGTGACAGTTCGAGGCTATGAGCTTTCTCTTCGTAAAGCAGATGCAGAAATGATTGAAGTAGAGTAAATTTTTTTTGCACATAGGTTAGTAAATGCTAACATAAGGAACGCTAAGCTAACATTTGAATAGTCCGACTAACAAAAGAAACATCGGACTAACAGCATAGAAAGGCTCTATGCAGGAAATTCAAAAATGATAAAAGAAAGAAGAAAAGAGGAGTAAAAAAGATGGCGATTAAAATTGCATTAGCAGGAAATCCCAACAGTGGAAAAACCACATTATTTAATGCTCTGACAGGTTCTAACCAGTTCGTAGGTAACTGGCCGGGCGTAACTGTAGAGAAAAAAGAAGGAAAGTTAAAAGGTCATAAGGATGTAACAATTATGGACTTACCAGGTATCTATTCCTTATCACCATATACACTGGAAGAAGTTGTTGCAAGAAATTACCTGATTAACGAACGTCCGGATGCAATCTTAAATATTGTAGATGGAACCAACATCGAGAGAAACCTTTATCTTTCTACACAGTTAATGGAACTGGGAATTCCGGTTATCATGGCTGTAAACATGATGGACTTGGTAAAGAAATCCGGAGACCAGATACATATCGACAAGCTTTCTAAGAAATTAGGATGCGAAGTAGTTGAGATTTCTGCATTAAAAGGAACCGGAATCATGGCTGCAGCAGAGAAAGCAATCGAAGCAGCAAAACAGAAAGCAGCAGCTCTGGTACATGAGTTCTCGAAAGAAGCGGAGGACATCATCCGCAAAGCAGAAGAAAAATTAGGAAGTGACATTCCGGAAGAACAGAAACGTTTCTTCGCAATCAAACTTCTTGAGAAAGATGATAAGATTGCAGAGCAGATGAAACAGAAAGCAGATGTATCTGTAGAAATCAAAGAAATGGAAGATGCATTTGATGATGATACCGAAAGTATTATCACAAATGAAAGATATGTATATATCTCTTCTATCATTGATGCCTGCTACACAAAGAACAAAAAGAGAACAATGTCTACATCGGATAAGATCGATAAGTGGGTAACAAACAGATGGTTAGCACTCCCTATCTTTGCACTGGTCATGTTCATTGTATATTATGTATCCGTTACAACAGTAGGCGCTATTTTAACAGACTGGACAAATGATACATTGTTCGCCGAGTGGATCGTTCCGGGTGTTCAGTCAGCACTGGAATCTGTCAATTGTGCAGATTGGCTTACAAGCCTGATCGCAGATGGTGTTGTAAGTGGTGTCGGTGCAGTTCTTGGTTTCGTACCACAGATGCTTGTACTGTTTATTTTCCTTGCATTCCTTGAGTCCTGCGGTTATATGGCTCGTGTTGCTTTCATCATGGATCGTATTTTCCGTAAATTCGGTCTTTCCGGAAAATCCTTCATTCCAATGCTGATCGGCAGCGGATGTGGTGTTCCGGGTGTTATGGCTTCCCGTACGATCGAGAATGACAGAGACCGTAAGATGACGATCATGACAACAACATTTGTTCCTTGTGGAGCAAAGCTTCCCATCATCGCATTGATCGCCGGAGCATTCTTCCAGAATGCAGGATGGGTTTCATGGTCTGCATACTTCGTTGGTATCGCAGCAATCATCTGCTCCGGTATTATCTTAAAGAAAACAAAAATGTTCGCAGGAGAGCCTGCTCCATTCGTTATGGAGCTGCCTGCATATCACTGGCCGACAGTTGGTAATGTACTCAGAAGTATGTGGGAAAGAGGCTGGTCATTTATCAAAAAGGCTGGTACAATCATTTTATTATCTACAATCGTACTTTGGTTTTTACAGGGATTTGGCTGGATCGATGGCAGCTTTACAATGCTCGAGGCAGAACAGCTCAATGACAGTATCTTAGCTAAGATCGGTAATGTGATCGCTCCTATCTTCGCTCCGCTTGGTTTTGGAAACTGGAAGATGGCAGTTGCAACCGTTACAGGTCTGATCGCAAAAGAGAACGTTGTTGCTACATTCGGTATCCTCTTCGGCTATGGCGAAGTAGCAGAAGACGGTGCAGAAATCTGGCAGGTGCTTTCACAGACCATCACACCTGTTGCAGCTTATGGTTTCCTGGTATTTAACCTGTTATGTGCTCCTTGTTTCGCAGCAATGGGTGCTATCAAGAGAGAAATGAACAACGCAAAATGGTTCTGGTTTGCAATCGGTTATCAGACAGTTCTGGCATACGTAATTGCACTTTGCATTTACCAGATCGGTACACTGATCACAACAGGCGCATTCGGAATCGGAACAGTTGTAGCATTCCTTCTTGTTCTTGGTTTCCTGTATCTGTTATTCAGACCATATAAAGAAAGTAAGACATTAAATGTAAGCATTGATAAGAAAGCATTTGCAAAATAAATGCTGATCCGGAGGTGATCAAATGGGTACCGTTTTAGTACTTGCAATCTTAATCGTGATAGTCGGATGTATCATCCGCAGCATGATAAAGGATAAGAAAGCAGGAAAATCCCTGCAGTGTGGAGGTAACTGCAAAAACTGTCACGGTGGCTGTCATTAAATGCCATGGGAGGTAATATATGCGGAAAGAAATGATCATTCAGCGCCTGAAAGAGCGTGGTTGTCGCATTACAAAGCAGCGACTGTTATTGCTTGACATTATACTGGAAGAAGATTGCTGCTGCTGTAAAGAGATTTATTATAAAGCATCCAAAAAGGATCAGAATATCGGTCCGGCCACTGTGTATCGTATGATCAATACACTGGAGGAGATCGGTGCGATCACAAGAAGAAGTACCTTTACGGTCAATCTTCCACCGGAAGAAGAAAAAACAGCCGTTTGAAGTGAAGAATTACAGAAATAAATATCGGAAAGACCGGAGTCCTGTGCTCCGGTCTTTTTGATGCTTTGCTCATAAATAGAAAGAAATTGAAAGATTTTACTACAAATCTATACAGAACGGACTAACAGGAATAAAATAAGAAAGAAAAACAATAGTAATGAAAAGATAAGGGGAAAGCTATGAAGAAAAGAGTAAGTTTTCTGGTGCTTGCGCTGCTGATCGCAATCAGCGGCTGCGGAAAAAGTGAGAGCAGTCTGAATGGACAGGACAGCAGTGAAGAAATAAATGCAAATGGAACCGGAGAAGACGGAGAACAGACTAAGACCGGTGCAGGTGATGCGGCAGACAAAGAAGCGGATACGGCAGATGCAAAGCAGAATGCAGATATACACGGGGAAGAGCAGGCGGATCAGACCAATGGAACCGTAGACGCAGAAAATGCTCTGGCAGAATATGCCCTGCATCTAAATGGCAGTAATCTGGATGGCGTATCCTTTACCTATACAAAGACAGAGGATGGAACGTGGCAGAGAAGTTCCCTGGATGACAGTCTGTTTCAGGTAGCGGGGAATCTGGATTTTGTGCTCCGGGATTTTGACGGGGATGGCAATGAGGAACTGCTTACCTATGATATGGAAAAGAGAGATGGAGACTGGGCAGTCACAGCCAGCATGTATGAGCAAAAAGACGGACAGGTGCAGAAAGCAGATACCAAAACTTTGCTGGAAAAGGCATTTTCTTTCTGTGACAGCGGAGATGTCAGATTTTTCCTGAAGGATGATAAATATATCTGCATGGACAGCGGGCTTTCCTGCTTTGTCATTGCGGATGGGATGCAGTATGCGGTCAAAGCCTACAGCTATAATGGAGAAAAGCTGGTGGAGATGGCAAATGAAGAACTGCAGGGTTCCGATTTTTATGAGGTCGGTCATTCCATGACAGAATATGTAGATCAGCTTAATACGATGGGCTTTTCCAAAACAGCAGCAGCTGTGTATGACAGAGATGTACTCCGCGTCTGTGCGGCGGACAGTGGCATTACCTTTTTATCAAAGATCCTGCTGCATCATTCCTATCTGGAAGAGGATAAGACATGGGCATATGATCCATACGCTTATATGGAATTTGTAGAGGGCGAAGAAGCAGAAGATGTTTATGTGTTACCTGAAAGTAACGAAAAAGGGCTGTCAGCGGATGAATTGAGAGATCTGGGAGAAGACAGGCTTCGGATTGCCAGAAATGAGATCTATGCCAGATACGGCAGAAGCTTTCAGGATGAAGCGTTAGCGCAGTATTTCCAAAAGAAAGCATGGTATTGCCAGAGCGAAACTATAGATGATACAGTCCTCTCAGAAACGGAGCTTGCAAACCGCGATCTGATCCTGCAGGCGGAGCAGAATGCGGCGTTAGAAGACCGCATGCTACCAGAGCAGTATCAGCCGGCGTATGAAAAGCAGGATACGGAAACAGAAAAGAATATGGAAGATTTACTGAACACCACAGCCTACAACGGTTTCTTAAGCAGAACGTATCAGAATGTGAAGGACGCGGAGCTGGGAGAGATTTTCTATAATGGAGCCGGTATTTCAGGCAGTGCAGGAGCCTTACAGGAAGATCTGAAAGCGGAATATCTGAAGGTCAGTGGACAGGCGGAGATCTATACAGATTTTATGGCATTGTCTGAGCAGGAAATGGAAGTCCTTCTGCAGAACGAAGCAGGTCTTGCGATGGCAGATTTCAATCACCGGATCGGCTGGTATTATCTGCCCACTTACGGCGTATTTGCAAAGGAAGTCAGTGATACCAACTTCAAGCAGATCGAGGTGCAGGATGTATATTATAATAAAGCAGCAGATGTTTACTCTGTACTTTACAGAACACCGGGGATTATGGATGAAGACGGAGAAGAGGGTTTGTACCGGGTAACATTAAAGCAAACGGGAGATCACTGGCAGATCATGGCAAATACGGAAATCTGACAGACAGGTCGAATCCTGCAAAATGCTGTCTGTTATCACAGAATTTTACAAACCGCCCGGTTGCTTCTTTATGAGATGATTTCATGGAAAGGTTGACACAGCAGAAACAATGCCTTATAATCGTTCTAAAAAGAACGATAAAGGAGGGAAAAATGTATTTCTGGGATAAGCATAAAACAGTTACAAGCTATTATGAAGTGCTTTCCGGTGAGGTGTGTGACCGGTATGGCTTAACGCAGATGGAATATGATATACTGATGTTTCTGCATAACAATCCGCAGCATAATACCGCTGCAGAAATTGTAAAGATCAGAAAATCAACAAAATCCCATGTTTCAACTTCATTGAAAAAGCTGGAAGAGAAAGGTCTTGTTGAAAGAATACAAAGTGAAGATAATAAAAAGCATATTGAGATTGTTTTGCTGGATCAGGCAGAGGAAATCGTGGAAGCAGGAATAAATGCACAAAAACAGTTTGCAAAAAATGTTTTAAGCGGAATGACAGAAGAAGAAAAGCAAATGTGTATGAATGTATTTGAAAAGATCTGCAATAATGCGGAAGAATGTTTAAGAGAGCATAAGGGGAACGCAAATGAAAACTAAGTTTTGTGTAAAGAAAGATGTAATGGAAGCGATATTTGATACGGCATATTTGATTTTTGATCTGGTTGCCGCAATTTTATTTTTTATATTCTCACAGGGAAATATGCTGTTTATTCTTTATGGAGTATTAACATTAACACTTTGCGGAGGGGATGCTTTTCATCTGGTGCCAAGAATTATCAGAGCAGTACATGGAAGTAATGATAAAATAAAGAGACAGTTGGGAATCGGATTGCAGGTATCGTCTATTACAATGACAGTATTTTATATTATTTTGATGTATATCTGGAAATTTACATTCCCAGAATTAAAAATGCCGGCAATAATTGAAGCAATAATTTGGATATCTGCAGTCGTCAGAATTGTAATATGCATGTTCCCACAGAATAACTGGTGTACCGATGAAGGAAATATGAAATTATCTATCATCAGAAATGCGGTCTTTGCAGTTACCGGTATAGGGGTAATTATTTTATATATAATTTCCGGGAATACTTATGGATATCATATGACAAGGATGGTTGCAGCCATTATTATTTCTTTTGGCTGTTATCTTCCGGTAACTTTGCTGAGTAAATCAAAACCAAAGGTCGGACTATTAATGATTCCAAAGACTTGTGCATATATGTGGGTTATTGCGATGGGACTACAGCTTATGTTTTAAAAGCTGTAAAAGAATAAAAAAGGGAGGATATCAGAATGAAGATAGAAAACTTTGTAAGGCTTATGACAGGGCGATTTGATAATAAAGAACAATTTACAGAAATGAAAAAAGCCGGGAAAATGTTTCCGTATGCACAGCATGTAAATACAGTATGCAACGATAAAATTAAAAATATGCCCGAAGATTTTACAGGGATATTTATTGTAGAGGAAAGTTATTATGAGACGGATGGAAAATGTCATGCTTCACCTCATTTGTTCCTTATTACAGAGAATAAGGATGGAATCATGCTATCATCCTATGAAATACCTGTGGGAGAAGACAAGACTAAGTTTTCCTATGATTCCATGAAGTCTGTAGATTACGGAGAGCTTAAAAAATCTGTGAAGTTTACACCGGCACTATATCGGGAAAAGGATGGCTGCTGGGAAGGGGGAAGTGTGAGCCGTTTTACGCCGGTTATGACATTCCGGTTATGGGAGAAGTTTTCAGATGATTGTCTAGAGGTGTCAGAAAGCATGGAAGTGAACGGGAACAGAACCTTTGGATATGATGTCCCGATTATTTACAAAAGAGTAAGATAAAGTATAAGACTGGACAAAAGCCATCAACTGACCGATATATAAAATAGATACGCATCACAGAAAAAGGTTCGGGGAGAAACAAGAGTATGGTAATTCAGAAAACAGATCAGACAATGCAGGCAGTTCAGAATGAGAATCTGCAAAAAAGTGCGGGAAAAAGAAATAGAAGAGCGCAGAATACACAAAACACGAAGAAAAATGTGGACGGAAGATTCCTGATCGCAGGATCTTCCAAGGAACAGATCGAAAAGAAACGTAAGCTGGCACAGAAGCAGGCAATGAAGCTTGTCAAAGATGCCTTTTCCGGGGATCAGGCGACAAAACAGAATATAGAGGATCTGAAAGCACAGAAGGCGGAAAAGGTCGCAGAATATCAGGAAAAAATGCAGCAGATCGGCAATATTTCTGCGGAAAAGGATAAGCTGCGGGAAACGTATGGAATATCGAAGGATTCGCAGGAGCAGAAGGATCTGGAGCTTTTGGAAAAATACCAGAATAATAAGCTGGGTTTCTTTTCGGATGATTTCAGTAAGGAAGAAATTGACCGGTTAAAAGAACTGGCAAATGAACCGCGGACAGAATATCAGAAACAGGTACTTTCTTTAAATGGAAAAAAAGCTGCTTTGCAGTCAGATGCAGATCTTATGCAGCAGCAGATCATGGTGCTGACGCAAAATCAGTCGGATGCCAAGGTGGATCAGTTAAAATCCCAGGATATGTTAAAAGCCGGAGATGCTGCGGAAGAGATCCAAAAAGCAGCATCGGATGAGATTGTTGGTATGGTGATCGCGGATGCCAAAGAAAAGCTGGATAAAGAACTGGAAGAGAAGAAAGCAGAAGCCGAGAAGAAGGCAGAAGAAAAAGAAGAACAGGACGAGCGGATCGAAAAGGCAAAAGAAGACAGAGAGATGATCGAGGGAGATCTGGATGCGGAAAAGCTGCAGGCAGATGCCAGTCTTCAGAAACAGTCCGTTACGCAGTCTGAGGAGACAACGCAACGGATCAATCAGATCATGAAGAAGAATCACCTGATCAATGAGGATCTGAAGGGTATCGAGATCGATGTAAATTTTTAAAGATATTTACGCAGGCCTTTTGGATAATGATTTTTCATAATAGAGCCTGCCAGTTTGCCCCAGCCAAGGCTGTAACCGTCGATACAGATCAGATACCAGCCATTTTTCCCTTCGTATGGGAATGTTTCGCCGGATATGAAGCGGATAGCGGTCTGTAACTGCAGTGGATCAGAAGCGTCTAGGTTTACATAATTCACAACCTGTTCAGGGCGCAGGGAAAGAGCCAGTGCATGACCCGGGATAAAACGTTTTCCGGAGAGCTGCCCTAAGTGAAGCCCGGCGCGCAGTATCTTCAGTCCATGCAGGGAAGGTGCCTGGTCAGGCAGCAGGTAGATCTGTTCCCCAAAGGTTGTCAGGCGGCCGGAGAGCGGATCGACAAGCATATCGTGTAAAAAAGAGGATAAGAGAGAATAATCCTGAGAGATCGTACATTTGGGTTCTGTGCGGTCTCTTTTTTTGGAAACCTGACGATCGGAATTTTTGTTCTTTTTGCCGGGAAGAATGACTTCATGATCGGAAAGCAGAAGATCACCGGCGGAAGGACTGCATGACGCAGTGCCTGCCTGTGCGTGATCGGCAGTATTTTCACCTTTCTCGAGAACTGCAACGAAATGCCCTTCTCCATGGAGCTTATGCGGCCAGAGACGGATGGCAGATTGTGCGTCTTTTATGAGTCCATGCTGCATACCATCATACAGAGGAACCTGTATGAGCCGGTAGAGAGGATGGGCATCTAAAAACTGCAGGATGCACTGTTCATCTTCCTCCGGCGAAAAAGTACAGGTCGAATATACCATGCGTCCGCCTATTCGGAGCATCAGGTCTGCCTGCTCTAAGATCTCCTGCTGCCTTTGGGCACACAGGGCTACATTTTCAGGGCTCCACTGCGAAATGGCTTCGTCATTTTTGCGGAACATGCCTTCGCCGGAGCAGGGCGCATCTACCATGATCCGGTCAAAAAAGAGCGGAAAATGAGCAGAGAGCTCTGCCGGTGCCATGTTTGTGACGATCGCATTGGAAATGCCCATGCGTTCTATATTTTCTGACAGAATGCGGGCTCTGGCAGGATGGATCTCATTGCTGATCAGAAGTCCCTGCTCCCGCATGGCGCCTGCGATCTGTGTGCTTTTTCCACCGGGCGCGGCGCAAAGATCCAGTATCTTTTCACCGGGCTGTGCGTCTAAATAGGCAGCAGGTGCCATCGCACTCGGTTCCTGTATGTAGTAGGCACCGGCTTCGTGATACGGGGATTTGCCCGGGTGCAGCTCCTGTGGATAATAAAATCCTGTGGAGCACCATGGTACAGGCGTAAGCGTGCAGCCAAGGTGGGAAAACAAGGTGCCCGCATCTCCTTTTAATGGGTTTATGCGAAGTGCCTGATAATGATCTTTGTCATAGCTTTGTATAAATGATTCATATTCGCTTTTTTCGGGTAAAAGCTGTTGCATACGCGAAAGGAAAGCTTCGGGTAACGGAAATGCCATACATAATCTCCTAACATGATTGCTTCCTGATCCGGAAGCAGTATTCATCTGTTTTCTTATTATATAGGGTTTGCGCCAAATGAGCAAGACAGACGGTGGGAGTATCCTCCTATTTACAGACAGGGATAGTGTCGATATAATGGAGCTGAAAGAGAGAGTATATCATGCAGAACAAGAAGAAAAAACGGAAAAAGAAAAATCAGAAAATGGTACTTTGGAGCAGCTTAGGGGTTCTGTTTGCCTTTCTGCTGGGGCTTTTGATCGCAGGCAGCGTATATTGCAGCAGTCATTTCAGCAAGGGAACGATCATTAATGAAATTGATGCGTCAGGACTGACGATGGAGGAGCTGGAAAGCCGGATGCGGGAATATGTCCTGACTGTGAGGGAGCGGACAGGAGAGGGCAGTTACATCACAGAAACGATCACGGGAGATCAGATCGGCGTAACGGTTTCCAATACAGACGAACTCAACGGAATTTTGAAACAGCAAAATATTCTGAAGGCGATTTCTTCTTATATAAAGGGAGAACAGCAGGTATATACCGTAGAGAATCTGTATGCCTATGTGGACAGTGCCCTGATGACTGCGATACTGAAGCTGCAGGGCTTTCAGGAAAGCTTTGTGGTAGAGCCTGTGGATGCCCATATTTCAGAGTATGATGCAGAGAATGGGTATCGGATCGTACCGGAGATACGGGGAAATGTACTGAACCAGACTAAGACGATCCAGACAGTGGAGACGGCAGTTGATGCTCTGCTCACAGAGATAGATTTAGAGAAAGCGGGCTGCTACGAGGAACCATCCGTCTATGCGGATGATGCAAAGCTGACAGAGCGTCTTGCACAGATGAAGCAGTATACGGATCTGCGTATTGTGTATCATTTCGGACAGCAGGAGGAAGTCATTGATGGCAGTGTACTTTCCGGGTGGCTATTGGTCGATGAAGAGACAAATAAGGTCAGTGTATCGGAGGAGAAGATAGATGATTTTGTTGTCATGCTGCGTAAGAAATATGACACGATTTTTCGAAGCAGAGAATTTCAGACGAGCTATGGCAAAACGATCACGATCGAAGGCGGTGATTACGGCTGGTGGATGAATTACAGCCAGGAGCAGCTGAAAGAAATGATAGAGAACGGCGAAAGCGGAGAGCGTATCCCTGTTTATTATCAGACAGCGGCAGTATATGGCAGTCAGGACTATGGCAATACATATATTGAGATCAATCTGACCGCACAGCATCTTTTCTTATATGTAAACGGAGAAAAGAAAATGGAATCCGAGTTTGTATCCGGGAATGCGGCAAGAGGCTTTGATACACCGGCGGGTATTTACGGTATTACCTATAAAGAGCAGGATGCCATGCTGGTAGGGGAAAATTATGAAACACCGGTTTCTTACTGGATGCCATTCAATGGAAATATCGGACTGCATGATGCAGTCTGGAGAGACAGCTTTGGGGCGGATATTTACAAAAAGAGTGGTTCTCACGGCTGCATTAATATGCCTTATCTGAAGGCGAAGGAATTATATGGGGAGATCGCAAAGGGAACGCCTGTCATCTGCTATTATCTGGACGGAACGGAATCGGAGCAGACGATCGGTCAGCCGGATGCGGAAAAGGCGCAGGCAGTTGTTGATTCGATCGCCAAGATCGGAACCGTTACAAAGGACAGCAAAAAGAAAATAGAACGCGCAAGACAGTTATACAATGATGCATCTGCTGAGCAGCGGGAATACGTAACAAATTATGAAGTACTCACCGCTGCGGAAGAAGCATATCAATCGCTTAAGAAGTGATGTGTGAGCTGCTCAAGCCAGATCGCAATGGATGGATTCAGTTCCTGTGAATAGAGAACCTCTTTTGCACGAACCGGTTCATCCGTGATCAGGCAGTCGATACCGAGGCTGAACATGCGCTCCATGTCTTCGCGTTCATTGACTGTCCAGGCATAAACTGCTTTGCCGTTTGCATGCATATGATTGACCAGCTTACGGGTAATAAATGAAGATTTAATACTGAAACCATCGATATAGCTGAGGTTTTGGTAATTTCCGTAAGCAACAGGTAACAGATAGATCGTCTGGATGGAATCATCCAGCGATTTTATTTTTTTCAGGGAATCTAGTTTCTTGGCAGCAACCACGCAGTGCTCCGCATAGTCATGGGATTCGATCAGAGCAACCACGCCTGCTTCCAGGCCGGTATCGGATATATTTGTTTTCAGTTCGATATTCAGATCGATCCTGTCCTTACAAAGTGTCAGCACTTCATCCAGCGTGCAGATCTTTTCGCCCTTGTAGGCAGGAGAAAAATGAGAACCGAAATCCAGAGAGAGAAGCTCCTCATAGGTCAGGTCGGAAACGTTTTTGTCGATACCGGTCAGACGTTTTAAATTGGTATCATGCACCACGACAATGACATGATCCTTTGTCTGTTGGACATCCAGCTCGATGCAGTCAGCCTGATTGTCGATCGCAGACTGAAAGGCGGCAAGTGTATTTTCCGGTGCATTGTGGCTGTCACCGCGATGCGCGGTAATGGTTGGTGTGGAAAGCAGGATATTCTGGGTCCAGAAGATGCTTGTATTCTTTAACAGATCCAGATAATAAAAGTTGAAGCCTGCGGCAAGGATCACCAGAAGCAGAAGCAAACGCTTACTGATCCTGACCAGAACAGAACGGCTTTCCGGAACCGG
>ERZ779851.1203-NODE-1203-length-23734-cov-2.557203_pt1 | contig 23734 bp, 24 predicted proteins | sample MGYA00511094_ERZ779851 | MGnify/ENA primary metagenome ERZ779851 (study PRJEB29588, sample SAMEA2155512) | human gut metagenome | biome: human gut; feature: human-associated habitat; material: faeces | place: Denmark | collected 2008/2010 ...
AAACGTGTCATACGGCTGAATTCGCGTGGAAAGGCATTACCTATCACGGAAATCACTCCTACGGCACCCAACGTAATGAGCGGGAACGTAATACCATCATCTCCAGAAATCACATCAAAATTGTCTGGCTTATTTTTTATGATGTCATCCATTTGCGTGATGTTTCCTGAGGCCTCTTTAATGGCAATGACATTGGGAAAGTCTCGGGCGATCCGCAGAGTTGTTTCCGCGGTCATGTTCACTCCTGTCCGTCCAGGCACATTATAGAGTACAATGGGGAGGTCTGTTGACGTAGCGATAGCTCTATAATGTTGGTAAATGCCTTCTTGAGATGGCTTGTTGTAATATGGCACTACAGACAAGATGGCATCCACTCCCGTGAAATCGTCGTTTTTTAGAGAGTCAATGATTGCCTGTGTGTTATTTCCTCCACATCCCAAGAGTATCGGGAGGCGGCCATTTACACGTTCGATGACTAATTCTTTAATTTTATTCTTCTCGTCTGTTGTCAAAGTTGGAGTTTCAGCCGTTGTTCCCAATACACAAAGAAAATCTGCTCCATTTTGAATCAAGTAGTCGACCAGTCGAATTAAAGCTTCATAGTCGACACTACCGTCTTCTTTGAAAGGAGTTATCAATGCAACTCCCATCCCTCTAAATTGCCTATGTATCATAGAAAAGCTATAAAAATCGTATTAAATCAATCGCAAAAATACTAAAATCGGTAAAATACTTACTCAATGAGCTTTAAAAAATCATCTTCATTGACAATTTTTATACCCAACTTATTAGCCTTATCCAATTTGCTTGGCCCCATGTTCTCACCTGCTAGTATGAAACTGGTTTTTGAAGAGATACTGCTTACATTTTTGCCTCCATGTTTTTCTATCAAGGATTTATATTCATCCCGTGAATGATGAGTAAAAACACCGCTGATTACGATGGATTGTCCTTTCAATTTATCGCTTTGTCCTTGTACGGCTTCTTCTGACAAATTCATTTGCAAACCAGCATCTTTCAAACGTTTCACTAACATACGATTGTTTTCATTGGAAAAGTAGAGCAAAACGCTGCGAGCAATTTTTTCTCCGATTTCATCCACGTGGATTAAGTCATCAAGCGATGCTTGGCTTAGGGCATCAATGCTTTTAAAGGCATAGGCTAATTTTTTTGCAACTGTTTCTCCTACAAAACGAATTCCTAATGCGAAAAGCACACGTTCGAAAGGTACATTGCGTGATGTTTCAATGCCTTTTACTATATTTTCCGCTGATTTTGTGCCCATTCGTTCTAATCGGCAAATGGCTTCCACTTTCAGTTCATAGAGATCTGCTACATTCTGTATCAATCCCGTTTGGTAGAACTGGTCAACTGTTTCAGGCCCTAAACTTTCAATGTTCATGGCACGTCTACTGATAAAGTGTTCGATGCGTCCTTTAATTTGTGGTGGGCACATGGTATCATTGGGACAATAGTGGGCAGCTTCTCCTTCGTAGCGAACAAGAGGAGTGCCACACTCTGGACACGTCGTTATAAATTGTACTTTTTGACTCTCAGCTTTACGCGAATGCGTGTCAACGCCTGTTATTTTAGGTATGATTTCTCCTCCTTTTTCCACATAGACCATATCACCCATGTGCAAGTCCAGGTTTTCGATGATGTCCGCATTGTGAAGTGACGCACGACGTACGACAGTTCCAGCCAATTGTACAGGTTCCAAATTGGCAACAGGAGTGATGATTCCAGTTCGTCCCACTTGGAAACTGACAGAAATTAAGCGTGTCAAAGCGCGTTCTGCCTGAAACTTATAAGCAATGGCCCATCGAGGAGATTTCGCTGTCGAGCCTAAATACCGCTGTTGACGTAGTGAATTTACTTTTAGAACGATGCCATCTGTGGCGACGGGAAGATTTTTACGTTCGGTATCCCAATATTTGATATACGAGAAAATCTCTTCCAATGTCCGGCATTTACGGGCTACATGTGAAATCTTAAATCCCCATGTAGCTGCCTTTTGCAAATTTTCATAATGTCCATCTGTCGGGAGTTGTTCTCCCAGCATATAATATAGATATGCATCTAGTTTGCGTGATGCCACGATGGCAGAGTTTTGCAGTTTTAAAGTTCCGGATGCTGCATTACGCGGATTTGCAAAAAGTGGTTCTTCACGAGCTTCACGCTCACGATTGAGTGCTTCAAACACGTTCCAAGGCATTAATATCTCACCCCGCATTTCAAATGACTGCGGATAGTCATTGCCTTTGAGTACCAATGGGATACTATGGATGGTTTTTACATTGTCTGTCACATCGTCTCCCTTCTCTCCATCCCCTCGTGTCACAGCCTGAATCAACTTGCCGTTTTCGTAGAGCAAGGAGATGGAAGTTCCGTCATATTTCATCTCACAGCAAATTTCGAAATCTTCGCCTTCTAGTCCTTTGCGTACTCGTTCGTAAAAATCTGAGACTTCTGCTTCTGAGTAAGTGTTTGCCAATGAAAGCATTGGATATTTGTGAGACACCTGCTGGAAATCTTTATTCAAGTCACTCCCTACTCTAACGGTTGGTGAATTACTGTCGGCCATTTCAGGATGCTTGGTTTCCAAATCCTGCAATTCGCGCATCAAATGGTCAAACTCCTGATCGGAGATAATCGGAGCATTCAGCACATAATAGTTATAATTATGTTCATGCAACTCAGTGCGCAGTTGTACTATGCGTTCTTGTTCTGTCATATATGGAAATGATAAGGCTTTCTGGTGTTCAAGATTCTCTCCCACCGGAAGAAAGCATGTTTCTGAATAGCAAAAATACAGTTTTATTTAGTGCAAATACACGGGTACACTCATTTTCCTTATCTTTTTCGTATTTTTGCAATCGAATTTATCAATAACGTATGATGAGAATAGACATAATTACGGTCTTGCCGGAAATGATTGAAGGTTTTTTTAGCTGCTCTATCATGGCGCGTGCGCAAAAAAAAGGATTAGCAGAGATAAAAATCCATAACCTCCGTGACTATACATTGGATAAACATAAACGGGTTGACGATTATCCGTATGGTGGATGTGCTGGAATGGTCATGCAGATAGAGCCCATAGATCGCTGTATTTCTTCTTTGAAGTCTGAACGTGATTACGACGAAGTGATATTTACGACTCCTGACGGGGAACAGTTTGACCAGAAGATGGCAAATACGTTATCGCTTGCCGGGAATCTGATTATCTTATGCGGACACTTTAAAGGTATTGATTATCGTATTAGAGAACATCTCATTACAAAGGAAATCAGTATAGGTGATTATGTGCTGACTGGTGGAGAGTTGGCTGCGGCTGTGATGGCCGATGCCATCGTCCGGATTATCCCTGGAGTGATTTCTGACGAACAATCGGCTTTGTCTGATTCATTTCAAGACAATTTGCTTGCACCTCCGGTTTATACACGTCCGGCGGTGTATAAGGGTTGGAAAGTTCCAGATGTCTTATTGTCCGGGCATGAACGTAATATCCGAGATTGGGAATTGCAGCAATCGCTAGAACGAACCCGATTGTTACGACCTGATTTGCTGAATGAATGATGTCTTTTAGGCAAAATATGCTTTGCGCAAAACAAGATAGCGCAAAGCATATTTTTTATTAGCATTCCAACGCACCGATAATGTCTGTAACGGAATCTATATGATGCCGCTCCAGATAGTCATTAATGCCTTCAACGACTTTTACCGTGATGGTCGGATCGATGAAATTAGCCGTTCCTATCTGAATAGCACTGGCTCCGGCCAACAAGAATTCCACGTGCATTCATGATGCCTCCTAAACCTATTATCGGTATCTTGACTGCTTTTGCTACTTGCCACACCATTCGAAGAGCTATGGGTTTCACAGCTGCTCCGCTCAGTCCGCCAGTGATAGTCGACAGCACTGGTTTGCGACGTTCTGCGTCGATGGCCATTCCTAGTAATGTATTTATCAACGACACACTGTCCGCTCCTGCATCTTCTACGGCACATGCTATATCCGCAATACTTGTCACATTAGGAGATAGTTTGACAATTAATGTTTTCTTATAGGCTTTCCGCACTGCATTGACCACGTCATACGCTCCCTGTGTTGTGACGCCAAAAGCCATTCCTCCTTGTTTCACGTTGGGACAAGATATGTTCAGTTCGATGGCAGGAATACAGTCTAATTCGTTAATGATTTCAGCCGTTTTTACATAGCTGTCAATATCTGAACCGGAAACATTGACGATGATATTAGTTTGAATATCCTTTATCTTTGGATAAATATTTTCTACAAAATAGTCTACACCTTTATTTTGTAATCCCACAGCATTGAGCATGCCTGAAGGGGTTTCGGCCATACGGGGATATGGATTTCCTTCCCGATGATTCAAGGTCGTCCCTTTTACTATGATGCCACCGATTTGTCTGAGATCAATAAAGTCTGCAAACTCCAATCCATAACCGAATGTGCCGGATGCTGTCATCACCGGATTCTTTAGCTGGAGTGTATTTATGTTTACATTCAAATTTGCCATAACAATTTCTTTATATTAAACACCGGACCCTCTTTGCACACACACACATTGCCTTCGTCTTTGATGTCTTCGACACAGCAAAGGCAAGCCCCCAGGCCGCAAGCCATGTGATTTTCCAATGACACTTCGCATTCGATGCCATGCTCTTTGGCATATTTGGCCACTGCGACCATCATGGGCTTAGGACCACAAGTATAAATCATGTCAAATGATTCTTCGGATAAAATAGTATGAGATGTGACATATCCTCGTTCGCCACGACTGCCATCTTCGGTAGTTACATATACTTTCCCATACTTTTCAAATTCGCTTAATTGCAGCAGGTCTTTCGCCGAACGGGCACCGAGCAGGAAGCATGGGGAGAAGCCTTTCAGACGAAGTTGTTCGCCCAAGAAGAGCATCGGTGCAGTGCCGACACCGCCGCCGATAAGTAGTGCTTTTTTACTTGTGTCGGAAAGGATGGAAAATCCTTTTCCAAGTGGGAAGAGCACATTGACGTTGTCGCCCTTTTTCACTTCGGCCAAACAGCGTGTGCCATCACCTACCATTTGGATTAAGAACCAAATTTCATTTTTCTGTTGGTCAACAAAATTGATGGATATGGGACGACGGAGAAAGGTTGTTGGAGAGTGGTCCACCCGAATCTCAGCAAACTGCCCGGGCTGCATTTCCGGCAAAGGGATGCTGTCTGTAAGTTTGATTAAAACATAGTTTTCATGCAGACGGATGTTCTCCGTCACACGTAAATCTCGAACGTATTTCTTCATAATAAATACTGTATTATTTATTTGCGGCAAAGATACGGAATTAAATCAACGAGACAACACTCCGAGGGAAAGAATGCTGTGCGGGAGTCTGTTTCGGTATGCTCCGGTTCTTTTTGGGGAAAATGGCAGACGCGACTGTCTATGCCGAGTCGTACGACTTGTTCATGCCGGGTCGTACGGACATAAAAAAGAAGACTGCGCATCCTGCAGTCAGCAAGATACGCAGCCCGTTTTTTGTCATGCGACTACCGGTCAGAGTTCTCCATCATCATTTCCGTCATCGCTTCCTCCCGGGATTTCTTCCGTATTGTCGTCCGAAGACGCATTTCCATTTTCTTCGAAAATCTTATTGAGCCACACGAAATCAGCCTTTTGCATGGCAGCTCTCAAGTCGGCACCCGCTTGAAAATTCACGTTCACCTTCTTCACGTTGCTCGCCGTAAGAGCTTCTTTCGTGTCAGCGCCTTCCGTGTTGAGCGAGACATTGAATGTGCCCCAGTCGCCCAGCCTGACGCTCTTGCCGTCGAGCAAAAGCCGCTCGACGACCTTGCGTAGCTGGCGGATGGCCATGGCGGCCTCCATGGGATTGAGCGTCGTCTCGTCGGCAATCATCATCGCCACTTCGTTCTCGTCCACCAACTTTGTGGTGTATTGTACCGGATACCACTTCTGCGGTTCGTCAGGTTTTTGCGGGTTATACCGCTGGACAGGTTTAAGAAAAATGGACATAAGAAAATCGTGTTTTTATGGTTAGTAAATGCAAGTTCGGGAATGTCTCAGAGGGCAGCTTTCATCGCTTCGACCATCTCCTGGTATTCGGCATCCGTCAGATAGACCTTGCCGGGATTCATCTGGAAGACGCCCCCGTAGTCCGGCCCGTCGACATACTTGGGCGCGAGATGGAAGTGCAGGTGGGAAAGCTTGTCGCTGTAAGCTCCGTAGTTGATTTTCTCGGGGTGGAACACCTTGTGCATGGCGCGGGTGACGCGGGCCACGTCGGCCATGAAGGCGTTGCGCTCCTCGTCGCTGAGTTCGCACAGGTCATCGACATGTCCGTTATAGGCCACGAGGCAACGTCCGTGGTAGGTCTGCTCCTTGAAGAGGAACACGCGTGAGACGCTCAGGGGGGCAATCTCAATCATCAGGTTGTGCAGTGCTTCATTGTTCTGACAATAAAGGCACTCGTTAGGATTACTTCTCATAGTATTTTTATTTATAAAAGTGAATAATTAAGCATTCCTCTCTTTCGTCCCGCCGAGCAGGTGGTCGACATCGTTTTCTTCTCCGACCACCCAGACGACTTCTCCCTTCTCCAGCACTTCGTCAGCCACAGGCGACATCAGCGTCCCGTCGTTCTTCTCGATGCCGACGATGAGACAGTTGTGTTCGCTGCGGATGCCGCTTTCGCGGATGCTTTTGCCCATGAATCCGGTGTTTTCATCGACGATAAACTGCTTGAGGCAGATTTCCTGCTGTTCCCAGTCAGGCTGTGTCTGACGCGAAGCCTTCATCTCGTCCATCGCCTTCGTGAATGCCGAAAGCTGTTCATCCGTGCCGATGACCTGGAGTCTGTCGTTAGGATAAATGCGTTCGTTCCCTCCGGGAATGTTGACACGTCCGCTACCTCTCAGGATGGAGACGACGTGCACGCCATAGATTTTTCCCACGTTCAGCTCCTTCAGCGTCTGTCCGGCCCACAGGCTGTCAGCCGGGACGTCGAAGTCGGACAAGTGCATGTCGTGTGACAGCAAGTGGCCGGCATATTCGGGCGCCTTTTCCCCGCGGTACTCTTCATAACGTTCACGCACGTTCAGGTTCTGCATAAACGTGCGTTCGATGAAGATGGACTGCCGTTTCAGCCGGCGGGAATAAATCATCAGCAATACCAATACCAGGGCGATGCCGCCGGCCAAGGCCACGGAGGCCTGGTAAAAACAGGAGATGACATACATGACGAAGCCTATTGCGACGAAGACGCGCAGCAGGATGATGGAGACAAGCGGAGCACGGTTAAAACGGTTGTCACGCCACAAGGCTTGGAACTCCACGGAATGGTTCTTCTTCGCCATGATGGCACGCAGGAAAGGCGAGATGGCAAGGACGGTGATGACCAATCCGACGAACTCGCTCCACTTGTCCGGCAGCCATGCCGACAGGAAAGGATAGACAAACTGTATGCAGATGACGATTGTCGCCACAGTCACGATGCCGTAGATGAACAGGATGCGCAGGATGGCTTTCAGGAACTTCTTCCAGTTGTTCTCCTGGTTGACCGTCGTGTGCGACCGGAGGGCATAATGCTCCACCAAGCTCAGCCACTTGTCCGGCAAGTGCTTGCTAACCCACTCATAGGCAGGGTTTGAGAGGCGTATCATATAAGGCGTGGTGAAGGTCGTGATGACCGATACGGCCACGACGATGGGATAGAGAAAGTCGCTCGTCACGCCCAGGCTTACTCCCAACGAAGCGATGATGAAGGCGAACTCACCTATCTGGGTCAAACTGAATCCGCATTGCATTGCGACTTTCAGCGGTTGTCCGGCCAGGACAAAGCTACCCGTGCCGAATATCGCCTGCCCTAAAATAATCGTCAGGATGATGGCGATGATAGGATATTTGTATTCTACAATCATGGCGGGGTCGACCATCATGCCGACCGACACGAAAAAGATAGCCCCAAAAAGGTCTTTCACCGGGGCTACGAGCTTCTCAATGGATTCGGCTTCGACCGTCGCCGCCAGAATGGAACCCATGATGAAAGCGCCGAAGGCAGCGGAGAAGCCTACTTTCGCAGCCAGGACTACCATCAGGAAACACATGCCGACCGACATCACCAGCAAGGTCTCGGCAGACATCCAACGGCGTACGCGTTTCAAGAAGGTGGGGATGAGGTAGATGCCGACCACAAACCACAGTACGAGGAAGAAAACCAGTTTCACCACGCTTGCAGCCATCTCTGTACCTTCAAAGTTCTGGCTGACAGCCAACGTGGAAAGCATCACCATGAGCACGATGGCCAAGATGTCCTCCAGAACAAGCACGCTGAGCACCAGACCGGCAAAACGCTGCTGGCGCAACCCCATGTCGTCGAAAGCCTTGTAAATAATGGTCGTGGACGACATGGCAAGCATACCTCCCAGATAGATGCAGTCCATACGGTTCCATCCGAACGATGTCCCGACAACTACGCCCAGCACAATCATTGCCAGGATGACAGAACATGCGGCAATAATGGCTGTGCCGCCTGTCTTCATTAACTTTTTAAAACTGAAATCCAAGCCTAAGGCAAACATCAGGAAGATAACACCGATGTCGGCCCACAGTTTGATGTCATTCACGTCTTGGATGGATGGTGTATAGGGCATGTGCGGGCTTGCAATGAAGCCCGCAACAATGTACCCTAATACCAATGGCTGTTTAAGTCGTTTGAAGATGATCGTCGTGATTCCTGCACATGTCAGAATTAACGCCAAATCAATAATTAACGGAGATAATTCAGACATCCTTTATTCAACGTTTTGCGACGAGTTCTGCGATTTTTATAACCACGTTCATAGCTTTTTCAATAGACTGGACAGGAACAAATTCATAGCGACCATGAAAGTTCAGCCCGCCAGCAAAGATATTCGGGCAAGGAAGCCCCTTGAATGATAGTTGTGCGCCGTCAGTTCCTCCACGGATAGCTTTTACTTTCGGAGTCACGCCGGCTTCTTCCATCGCATGAAAAGCAATGTCAATGATATGCATGACCGGTTCGATCTTCTCACGCATGTTGTAATACTGGTCTTTCAGTTCGACTGTCACCGTACCTTCACCATACTCGGCATTCAGGAAATCGGCAACACGCTGCATTCGGCATTTACGAGCCTCAAATTTTGTCCGGTCATGGTCGCGGATGATATAAGATATGGTGGTCTGCTCCACTTCTCCTTTCATGCCAACCAAGTGGAAGAACCCTTCATAGTCTTGAGTATGAGAAGGCGTTTCAACCGGAGGAAGCAATGACACGAATCTGTTGGCCACCAGCAAGGAGTTGATCATCTTGTTTTTGGCATATCCCGGATGCACATTGCGTCCTTTGACAAGAACTTTAGCAGAAGCGGCATTGAAATTTTCAAATTCCAGCTCTCCCACTTCACCTCCATCCATCGTATAAGCAAAGTCACAACCAAATTTTTCCACGTCGAACTTATGTGCTCCCATACCGATTTCTTCATCCGGATTGAAACCTACACGGATTTTTCCATGCTTGATCTCCGGATGTGCCTTCAGATAAGCTATAGCTCCTACGATCTCAGCGATGCCTGCTTTGTCATCAGCTCCCAACAAAGTTTTTCCATCCGTCACTATCAAATCTTCTCCCTTGTGATCAAGCAGTTCCGGGAACTGTTTCGGGGACAACACTATGTTCTCTTCGGTACAGAGCTGGATATCCGTCCCGTCATAGTCTTTCACGATACGAGGATTGACATGTTCGCCACTCATGTCCGGGCTGGTATCCATGTGGGCAATGAATCCCACGACCGGGACATCTTTATCCATGTTTGCCGGCAGAGTGGCAAATAAATAGCCATTCTCGTCCAAAGAAATTTCTTCCAGTCCTAATTCTTCAAGTTCGCTTTTTAAGTATTCAGCAAAAACCATTTGTTTGGCCGTACTCGGCGTAGTCTGTGAGTCTTCACTCGACTGAGTGTCAAAGCTTACATATTTCAGAAAACGTTCTATGACTGTCATAGTGCAATAATATTTTTAAGATTAGACGATTCTTTTAAAAATGGCTGCTTCCGTCAAAGCAATGCGTGCAGACTTTGCATTTGGGCAGTCCGATGGCTTCTATCAAGGTTTCAAGTGTGTTAAATTTCAAAGAACTTAAGCCAAAACGATCTGCTATTGTCTGCACCAAGCGTTTATATTCCGGCGAATCTGTCGTCGCATATTTATCCAGATTCTTGGTATGGTCTCCTTCAAATTCTTGAATGATACGACGCGTGATGAGCTCCAGATCACCCTTGGAACTAGTGAAATTAATGAATGGGCAACCGTAAATCAGCGGAGGGCAAGCTATGCGCATGTGTACTTCTTTAGCTCCATATTCAAATAAAATCTTCACATTGTCACGAAGCTGTGTGCCACGTACGATGGAGTCATCACAGAACAAGATGCGTTTGCCTTGCAGCATGGCCCGATTAGGAATCAGTTTCATCTTCGCTACGAGCGAACGCATGGCCTGATTGCTCGGAGTAAAACTTCTAGGCCACGTTGGGGTATATTTAGCGATTGCACGATGATAGGGAACACCTTTGCCTTCCGCATACCCCAATGCCATGCCTACGCCCGAATCTGGAATACCGCAAGCGCAATCCACTTCGGATTCGTCCTTCTGCCCCATCTTATAACCACACGCGAAGCGCACCTCTTCGACATTTTTATTTTCATAGCAAGACACAGGAAACCCATAATAAACCCATAAGAATGAACATATTTGCATTTCCTCATTAGGCTTGCGCATCTGTTCGATACCATCAGGACGTACCCGCAAAATCTCACCCGGACCGACATAACGTTCGATTTCAAAGTCCAGATTGGGAAAACTGCTTGATTCGCTCGTCAGGGCATAAGCTCCTTCCTTTTTCCCTACAACGATTGGCGTACGTCCCCATTGGTCACGCGCTGCGATTATGCCGTCTTCCGTGAGAAGCAACATAGAACATGAGCCTTTAATGGAGCGAAAGACATTTTCAATGCCATCCACAAAGTTTTTTCCTTGGATGAGCAGCAGTGATACCAATTCTGTGGGATTTGTTTTTCCGGAACTCAGCTCGGCAAAGTGCATATTGCGTTCCAGTAATTCTTTCTCTAGAGCTTCTATATTGTTGATTTTAGCAACTGTAACAATGGCAAACTTACCTAAGTGTGAATTAATGACCAACGGCTGTGAATCTGTGTCGCTAATAATACCAATGCCGGCATTGCCACTGAACCTTGGCAATTCATCTTCAAATTTATTTCTGAAATAGGCGTTTTCCAGACTATGGATAGAACGGATAAATCCTTTTTCGCGGTCATAAGTCGCCATACCACCACGCCTCGTGCCCAAATGAGAATTGTAGTCTGTCCCATAAAACAGATCAGTCACACAATCTTTTGTCGAAACAGTTCCAAAGAAACCTCCCATAATAAAATAATGTAAGTTTTAGGTTAGATAATCATATTAGGCTTCAAAAATACCTATTTCTTTTGGATTGCCGGATATTCAAAGATATTTTTTTGATTTGCATCAAAAAAAGAATGCATATTGCAGAAAAATCCATGCTATCTCTGGTGGATTTTCCAAGAACCATTAATTTTGCCCGGTTTTTAAAAATCAAAGGATAACGCATGATACGTCAATGTTTCATTTTGTTTGGATGCCTCGCCTTGGGAGAATTGATTGTTTATGTGACAGGCATCAAATTACCGTCAAGCATTATTGGCATGTTATTACTTACACTATTCCTCCAACTAAAGTGGGTTAAACTTCAATGGGTCCAAGGGTTAAGCGATTTTTTAGTTGCCAATTTAGGCTTCTTCTTTGTCCCTCCCGGTGTCGCTCTAATGCTTTACTTCGATATTATCCAAGCTGAATTCATCCCGATTGTCGTATCGACTGTAGTCAGCACTATTTTGGTGCTGGTGTGCACAGGATGGTCACATCAATATATCAGACGACACATGCATTTTTCCAAGCATGACCACACGAACAATAACCAACAGGATAATCAACAAGAAAACAAATAATACACCATGGAATACTTCAACAATCAATTCTTTTTACTAGCCCTGACATTTGGACTCTTTTTCTTTTCAAAATTCCTTCAGAAACGTACAGGATGGGTCATACTGAATCCGATCTTACTTACAATAGCCATGCTTATTATCTTTTTGAAGGTGACGGGCATCAGTTATGAGACATACAATGAAGGGGGACATCTCATCGAATTTTGGTTAAAACCTGCTGTCGTGGCTCTGGGAGTTCCTTTGTATTTGCAATTAAAGGATATACGCAAACAGTTGCTTCCTATTATCCTTTCCCAGCTGGTCGGATGCTTGGTCGGAATCGTTTCCGTAATCTTCACAGCAAAATGGCTGGGTGCTTCTCCTGCCATTATTACGTCATTGGCTGCAAAGTCAGTAACTACCCCTATCGCAATGGAAGTAACCAAGAGCGTGGGTGGCATTCCGTCCCTGACAGCAGCCGTTGTCGTCTGTGTCGGATTGTTTGGGGCAGTTTTTGGTTTTCGAGTGCTAAGTTTAGGTCATGTAGCCAGTCCTATCGCCCAAGGCTTGTCCATGGGAACGGCCAGCCATGCCGTAGGCACTTCCACGGCAATGGAACGCGGGCGTAAATATGGTGCTTTTGCAAGTTTAGGGTTGACTCTTAACGGCCTTCTGACAGCATTGCTTACTCCGACCGTGCTGCATCTGCTCAACATCATTTAATAAATCACTCAAGATTGCGCTTAAAATAAATCATATCTTTTAATACCCGACCTCCTTCTATTATCGGATGGTCGTAATGTTTCGTAAAGAAATCGGGAATCGTATGAGAATAGATGAAATTGCAACTTTGGTAAAATGACATGGTCTGCACACTGTCTCCTGTGCCAACTTGCAGTATCTGATATACATTTCTATAATGCTTGCACAGGTAATCAATCATCTGTCGACCGTAGCCTTTTCGCTGGTAAGAAGGGCTTACAGCCAAGTTTTTCAGCTCCAATACACCATCTCCTTCATTCGTGACCACAGCCACAGCAACGGCATGCTCATGGACATCTGTCATGACAAACATTTCACCTCGATCCAGATAACGGTCTATCATGGATTCCTGTTCGTCGCCAAGCAGAAGGAGGTCCAAGTATTGTTTCTTGTTGCTTCTTATTTCAACTATTTTCATTGCTTCCATTTATCTTCTCCTCTGTTGTTTTTACGGCTTTTACGACTCTGTTCAGAGCCATTCTGCATAACAAGCCATGAACTCGCTTTATAAGCAAAAAATAAATTTTTCCCATCTGGTTATGGAACTTTACGGATATTGGCAAGCTAACAAGCTGACACCCCTCAGTCCAATCACCACATTCCAACATTACACTCACAGACAGATGCTTATCATCTTTATTTATACGGGTATGACTAGATGTTTGTTCAGATATATAGTTATGAAAGTCTTCGCTTGATTTTAAACCAAACAATGTTGCCAATCTGTTACGCAAACCAAAAAGGAATTTGACCGATGGAGGATAATTGGAAAATATCATCTCAAACATCTCCTGCGATGTGATGGGTCTTCTACATCGAATTGTTACTGAATGTTTGTCTACATAATCCATTCCGCTTATCATATTTCAATATTCTTGTGATGATGCAAAAATAGCATTATTAACCCAAGCTCCAAAGTCCTAAAACAAAAAAGCCGCCGTAAGTTTTCATCTTACGGCGGCTTTATATTAACGGGAAAAAAACATCCTTTTATTTCTTGAAATATCTGTTGTACAGGCCTTCAAATCCTCTACCGTGACGAGCTTCGTCGCGAGCCATTTCATGAACAGTGTCATGGATAGCGTCTAAGTCTGCTGCTTTGGCACGTTTTGCAAGGTCGAATTTACCCGCTGTTGCGCCATTTTCAGCGTCAACACGCATCTGCAGGTTTTTCTTTGTAGAGTCCGTCACTACTTCACCAAGAAGTTCTGCAAATTTTGCCGCATGCTCTGCTTCTTCCCAAGCTGCTTTTTCATAGTAAAGACCTACTTCCGGATAGCCTTCACGATGAGCCACTCTTGCCATAGCAAGATACATTCCTACTTCTGAACATTCTCCTTCAAAGTTTGCACGAAGATCAGCTACGATGTCTTCGCTGACACCCTTAGCAACTCCTACTACATGTTCTGCTGCCCATTCTCTTTCGCCAGTCTGCTCTTTGAATTTTTCTGCCGGTGCCTTGCAAACCGGGCACTGCTCCGGTGCACGGTCTCCTTCGTGAACATATCCACATACGCTGCATACAAATTTCTTCATACTAATACACTCTCCTTTTGATAAATTAGTTTAACCACTTTTGTGATTTATAAACATTTTTTACAGATGCCGTAAAAATAGATTTCATGTCCTTCTATTTTTCCGGGAAACTCGTCATCCATCTTGGTATCCAATTCAAAATCCCAGTCGGCTTCCAAATCGATTACCTGTCCGCAACGACGACAAATAAAGTGATTGTGTGGGGTGGTCGTTGCATCAAAATGCTCTACCCCGTCACCACAGTTCAATCGCAAAATCTCACCACAGTCTGCTAATAAGTTTAAATTTCGGTATACCGTTCCTAAACTTATCTTAGGAAATTCTTCTCTGATTTTCTGATATACCTGCTCCGCAGTCGGATGAGACTTTGTTGAACGCAGATAGACTAACACAGCTTCCCGCTGCCTGCTATACTTGAGTCCAGCCATATCTCACGCTCCTTTTTGATAATAGTAACTGTTACTGTTATTACTATATATCATTTATCTTTGCTTGTCAATACTTTTTCTCAATAAATTTTATTTTTTTCACATTCGACATTTTTCTACATAATATATAGTAAAAACAAAAAAGGAGTTTCTATGAATCTTTCAAAGAAACCATTAGCAATGGCATATGTCCCATGGCAAACTTTTGAAAATGTCATGGAGGGCGAATGTGCCTTAAGACACGGCACCATTTTCGAAGATTTAGTTTTTCCATTTGTTGGTGCACAGGCTGCCTGCCAGGCAGACCGCAGTCAAAACCACTCCCATTCCGGTTCTTGTGCCATAACCGACAGCCCTATATGCAAAACAACTCCTGTGGAAGGCGAGGTGTTTATTGATGAATCAAAACAGACATTCAAAGCATCAGAAAATGACCGCTGTACGTGAGGCCGGATTCTGCATGATTGACGCCGGTATGTACCTGGATACTCATCCTTGCGATGGCAAGGCAATGGATTATTTCAACCGTTACCAGCAGATGTACAAAGAAGCCGTCTGCGATTACGAAAAACACTGCGGACCGTTATTTTTAACCGGTATTGATACAAACGATGGCTGGACCTGGACCGATGAACCGTGGCCATGGGAAGGGGGGTGCAGCTGATGTGGACGTATGAACGACGACTGGAATACCCGGTCAATATCAAAACGCCGAATGCAAAATTGGCAAAAGTAATAATCAGTCAGCTGGGTGGACCCGATGGAGAATTAGGCGCTGCCATGCGTTACCTTTCCCAGCGCTATTCCAACACAAACCGAAAAGTAGCCGGTGTGCTTACGGATATCGGTACCGAGGAACTCGCTCACATGGAAATGATTTGTGCCATTGTTCACCAGCTCACGAAAAACTTAAACGCAAAAGAATTGGAAGAACAGGGATTTGCCCCTTATTATATCGACCACACCATCGGCATCTGGCCACAGGCTGCATCCGGTGAGCCTTGGAGCGCAACCAGCATTCAGTCAACCGGTGACCCGCTTGCCGATATGCATGAAGATATGGCAGCAGAGCAGAAGGCTCGACTGACCTATGATAACATTCTGCGTCTTGTAAAAGACCCGGATGTCTGCGATCCGATTCGCTTCCTGCGTGAACGCGAACTGGTGCACTATCAGCGCTTTGGTGAAAGCCTTCGTCTGCTGCAGGATGATTTGAACAAGAAAAACTTCTATGCGTACAACCCGGATTTCGACAAACAGTTCTGCAAATAGATTCCTGCATTTTTCTAAAAGGGCAGTTCACATACTCGTGAGCTGCCCTTCACCTTAATGGCGATTTTTCTCTTGGAAGTCTTCGCAAGTTTCACGCTCTTCATGGCAATCTTAGCTGGTTTCACCACAACTGTCGAGCTCTGGCTCTTGTTGCTTCCATCCATGGAAGAAGCATAGATCGTTGTGTAACCAATGCCTTTTCCGGTTGCCATTCCATTGCCGGACATGGTAACTACGTCTCTGTCATTACTGCTCCACCGGATTGTTCCGTGAATATTTATATAATAAGTCCCTGCCATAATACTTAACTTTCTCAATAATTCTTTCATCTTTATGCCTCTTTATATTTTTCATAAGCCACCTTAAGTCCGGATAAATCGTTTCTGTTTTTTATCGAATCCGATGAAATCGTCTTTATTCCTTTTGGACGGTACTTATCTTTATTTGTCTCCTCCGCATCACACGTGTACGATTTTTCTTTTGTGACAAGCTTACCGTTTTTTATCGCACAGGCAGTCATATCGCCCTCATATTGTGCCGGTATTTCACCCATATTCACAACACCGCTTTCGATAATCAAACCTTTTTTTCCCGGCCGGTAATAAAATTCAGTCCGTGCCGCCAACTCGTCTACCTCCCCCGCCACATATGCACCCTTTTCTTCGGAGTAAGAATAAAAACGGGCAAGATAACCATACTTTCCGGTTCCAAAATTAATTCCTAAACACGTTACAATCAGTTCCGGAATGTTGTCACCATTTACATCATAAAGAAAATAGCTGTAATCGGATACATATCCTGTTTTTCCGTTTTCGGTATAGCCCTTCACTTTCAATTTCTTACTTAGTATTTTCCGATAGGCATCCCGCCATCTATCCGCTATCGGAACCGGCGTCTGTGTCGGTTCCGGTGTCGCTGTCGGAGTCTCTGTGGCAGTTGCTTGGACTTGCTGCTCCGGAGCTGGCGTCGGTGCCGTCCGTTTTTCCTGCAACGCATTTGCCCCAAGGAAAATACCGGTTCCTATACTACCAATTACAGCCAAACCGGCAACTGTCATCGTAACTTTTCCTACAACAGTCTTTAAAAAACCTTTGGAAGCTTGTTTTGCAATCTTTGCTCCCTGATTCATTACCGACGCAGCCGATGGAATCACAAAACCAGCATTTTGTAAAAATGCCTCCTCTTCTTTGCGAAGCAGGAAAAGAAGAAGCGGAAGTGGTGCCATACTGTAGAGTTTGTAGCCTTTTTTCTGCAATTCCTCGGATTTCTTTTTTATTGCCTTGCGCCCATAATTCAAACGGGATTTCACGGTATTTTCCGAACATTCCATTGCCTCCGCAATTTCACGAATACTCGCCCCCTCAAAATGAAACATCAAAATACACATTCTCTGGTCATCCGGCAGTGTATCTAACATTTCATGAACCATTTCCTGCGTTTCTTTTTCTGTGTAAGCAATTTCCGGCTGGCGGCTCGCATCGGTATCCATAATATTTAATTCCATTGCTTCACCTTCTTCATTTACACCTTCTAGGTCGGAGAAGAACAGCATTTTCTTTTTCTGAAGCGCATTTTTCGCCGTATTTGCAACAATCATTCCAAACCAATTCGGAAATTTCTGATAGTCCTGCAAGGTATTTAATTTTGTAAATGCCTGCACATAGGCATCCTGTAAAACATCCTGCGCATCCATGTCATTTCCCATATATTTTTCGCAATGAAAAACTTTTTCTGATAGGTACTCTGATATAAAAAGTCATATCCTTCCTGATTTCCTGCCAGCGCACTTGCCACCGCTTCTGCATACTGTTCCATTTTTCTCATTTCCTCCTTACTCTTCTGCATATGTTCTTCGAATTACTACATTAAAGATATCTTTTCCATAACTTTTTTTGCTTACTTCCCAATCAAATCCATCGGTTCCCACTTTTGTTTTCCACAATAAACATCTTGCGTAAGAGCTTGCCGGAACCCCCTGCCAGTATTTTTTGCCGTTTTTGTCAACAGCGGCGATGCAAAGCCATTCATGGTTCTCCTTTGGATTGCTCGCCAATCCTGCTTTAACACCAATCACTTCGCAAATTTCATACAAGCGTTCGGACGATTCCCCGCAGACACCTTTATAAGTTCCCTGATAAATTGCCTTATATCGGTTTTTCACACCGCCTTCGCCATGAACCGGTCTGCCCTTTGAATCTTTATTATACTTCATATTCATGTCGCAGTACGTTTCTAAAATAAGGGCAATTTTCTGTGACTTCGTCGCCTTTTTAATAATGTCATCCACGGTACACTCGCCACCAAGGTTCTCTAACGCAGTCCATTCATAAGTATATTTCTTATTTGCCGTACGCTTCAGCATGTTCTTATATGCGCGCGGATTACTTTTTAAATTTTCAAAATAATCCTTTTTTCCTGTTTGATAACACTGTTCATATTCATGGGCAATAATCCGAAGTCCTTCGTCTGGGTTCTTCACAAGGGGGCGAAGTTTTTTAGCAATCTTCTCCAAATATGGATTTACGGTTTTTACGATAAATTTCTGCTTTTTGCCATTCGTATACGTTACCATAATATCCTCTTCATCAAGTCCTGTATTGCCACTGGCTTTCCCGGGCGTAAACTTGATTTTTTTACCGGAAATTTTCTTTCCTTTTGCCACACCTTTCAGTGTCTGATTCACACCTACAACCTTTTTGATTTTCTTTGTCGTCTTTACTATTTTGGTTTCCTTTGTCTGAAGAAAAACCTTTTTCGTCTTATAATAGGTAACCTTCTTTGCCTCGCTGTGCGCCGGAATCATCCCCGCCATAATCATCGCAGCCATTAGTAAAGCCACAAAACCTCTCATTTTCGTTTTCATTTTCATCCTTCCTTTCTGTGTCTTTTACCTATAAGACAAGTGAAGTTTGATAAAAGTTTTATATTTTTGAAAAAAAATTTAATTATTCAAAATTCCCCCACCAATAAGAGTATACATAAGAAAAAACTATAATTCAATAAGAACCAATTATATTCCTATCTCCTTATAGTTTTTTCAAAAAAAGTATTATTTCGTTTTAATCAGCCTTACGAATTACCAAGACATCATTTTCCACATCCAGAGAAAGCACATCTCCTACTGCCACCTCATCCGCAAGCATCTTCTTCGCCAGCAGAGTTTCGACATTTTTCTGCAAATACCGCTTCAACGGTCTCGCACCATAAACCGGATCGTATGCTTTTTCCACAATATAATCAAGCGCCTTATCTGTAACGGTAAGAGAGATTTCTTTATCCTCAATTCTGCGGTTAATATCCTTGACAAGCAAATCAATGATGCCTCGGATATCGCTTTTTGAAAGAGGCTTAAACATAACAATCTCATCCAGACGGTTCAAAAACTCCGGTCGGAAATGATTTTTCAACTGCGACATCACAAGTTCCTCTGCCTCAGAAGAAATGTTTCCATTGTCATCAATGCCATCCAGCAAAAATTCTGCGCCAAGGTTTGACGTCATAATCAAAATGGTGTTTTTGAAATCCACCGTACGGCCTTGTGAATCCGTGATTCGTCCATCATCCAGCACTTGCAGCAAAACATTAAACACATCAGGATGTGCCTTTTCAATCTCATCAAAAAGGACAACTGAATATGGTCTGCGGCGCACGGCCTCGGTCAACTGTCCGCCCTCTTCATAACCAACATATCCCGGAGGCGCTCCGATCAGACGGGACACGGAATATTTCTCCATATATTCACTCATGTCGATACGAACCATATTCGCTTCATTGTCAAACAAACACTCGGCAAGACTCTTTGCAAGCTCGGTTTTACCAACACCGGTAGGTCCCATAAAGAGAAATGAACCAATCGGCTTAGTTGGGTCTTTAATGCCTGCTTTGGAACGAATAATCGCATCTGCCACTTTTGTCACACCATCATCCTGTCCAATCACTCTCTTATGAAGTTCATCATCCAGGTGCAGTGTCTTATTTCTCTCCGACTCGGTTAATTTGGCAACCGGGATTCCTGTCCAGCGGGAAATAATCTGCGCAATTTCTTCGTCCGAAACACTTTCGTGTACCATTCGTTGGTCGCTTGTTTTAGCCGCATTTTCCGCTTCGTCCATCAACTGCTGCAACCGTGGCAGCTCGCCATACTCCAGTTCTGATGCACGCTCCAAATCACCGCTGTTTTTCGCCATCTCAATCTGATTATTCGTATTTTCTATCTCCGTTTTCAATTGATGGATTTTATCAACGGCTGCTTTCTCATTGTCCCAGCGTGCCTTTTTAACCGAAAAATCTTCCTGCAGTTCACTTAACTCTTTCTGCAGTTCGGTAAGACGTCCCTTACTCAAGTTATCAGTTTCTTTTTTCAGCGCCGCTTCCTCAATCTGCAGCTGCATAATCTTTCGCTGGGTCTCATCGAGTTCCGTCGGCAGCGAGTCAAGTTCTGTCTTAATCAGTGCACACGCCTCATCTACCAAATCAATTGCTTTATCCGGCAGGAAACGGTCCGTGATGTAACGGTCTGCCAGTGTTGCCGCTGTCACAAGTGCGCCATCGGTAATTTTTACTCCATGGAAAATTTCATAGCGGTCTTTCAATCCACGCAAAATTGAAATCGTATCTTCTACCGTCGGCTCCTCTACCATTACCGGCTGGAAACGACGTTCCAAAGCGGCATCTTTTTCAATATACTGTCTGTATTCATCCAGTGTGGTAGCACCGATACAGTGCAGTTCACCACGGGCCAGCATAGGTTTTAACATATTGCCTGCATCCAGAGCGCCATCTGTCTTACCGGCACCAACAATGGTATGCAGCTCATCAATGAACAGAATGATCTGTCCGTCGCTGTTCTTCACATCATCCAGTACGGCTTTCAGACGTTCCTCAAATTCACCTCTGTATTTTGCGCCGGCTACCAGTGCACCCATATCCAGTGCGAAAATCTTCTTATCCTTCAGTCCCTGCGGTACATCACCTTTTACAATACGTTGTGCCAGCCCTTCCACCACGGCGGTCTTACCGACACCGGGTTCACCGATAAGTACAGGGTTGTTCTTCGTTTTACGGGACAGGATACGTACCACGTTACGGATCTCACTGTCTCGTCCGATGACAGGATCCAGCTTCTGGTTTCTCGCTTTCTCCACCAGATCCTGACCGTATTTTTCCAAAGTATCATAAGTAGCCTCCGGATTGTCACTGGTAACTCTCTGGTTGCCTCTTACGGTAGACAGAGCCTGTAAAAAACGCTCTCTTGTGATGCCGTATTCCTTCCAGATCTCGGCAATCTCCTTGTTGGGATTCCTGATCATGGCAAGGAACAGATGCTCAACGGAGACATATTCATCTCCCATCTGCTTTGCCTCATCTGATGCGCTGACCAGTACCTTGTTCAGATACTGACCGACATAAGGCTGACCGCCCTGCACCTTTACTCTCTTCTCCAAAGCCTGTTTTGCACGGTTTACAAAGTGATCCTTTTGGATCTCCATCTTTTCCACAAGCTTTAAGATCAGGCTGTCATCCAACGTCAGCAGACTGTACAGCAGATGCTCCTGCTCGATCTCCTGGTTGCCATATTCCATGGCGAGCTTTTCACAGCCGTTGACGGCTTCTATGGATTTCTGTGTAAATTTATCAATATTCATAATCGTTCGCCTCCTCACATAAGGTTATGCAATTTTGTTTATCTGGTTAATTTCTTAGACGATGAACTGCTTTCGTTTGAATCCTTACCTTCAAATTTCTTTTAGCGTTCCTTCGTCAAACAGATGTCACGATCTCAAAATCTCTCTTGTTTCATCTGTTCTATAGTTAATATAACACATAGTGTAAGAAAATCAATTAAGAAAGTATAAACTTTATATAGAATCTTTCGAAAATGCATAATTTTCCCTTTGCATTTTCCATGATGCAATTGATCGATACACTTTCACAACAGGTGTGCATGATTATAAAGAGAGATCAGTCATGGGTCTATACAGAAAAATCTTGTTTTCTGATCCCCTTTTCCGCCATAATGTCACTCCAGAAGATTCACTTTGGGTCTATAGAAAAAAATTTGCTCTCCGGATACTCATTTTTCGTGATTTGAGTATCTAAAATGATATTTTTTCTGTATAGACCCACAGAGCACAAAAATCTATGATATCTACATAAAAAAAGTATCTGAAAAGCACTTTTTTCGCTATAGACCCAAATGGCGCTGCCACCGCATTCCGTCTGCTCATAAAGCAGAATGCAACACAGTGGCGGCGCCATTTTTCATCATTTGTTATTCCTATCCGGCTACAAAGGTCAGACCTATTTTGCTGTAACGCCCTTTACTTCATAGCCGGCGTCGGTCACAGCCCTGATCAGTACCTCATCTGCTACATCGGAAGCCAGTTCCACGGTAGCGTTTTTCTGCTCCAGACTCATGGTTACGGCTTTCACACCTTCTACTGCCTCCAGTGCCTTCTGTACGGTTCCGGTGCAGTGGTTGCACATCATTCCTTCGATGCTGATTACTTTTGTCATTGTGTTTGTCCTCTCTTTCTCCTGCTTTACATCTTGTCTGTTATTTTGCTCTGCGGGGGTCTTCAGTATGCACTGTTCTTCCTCCGCAGTTGCATGCGTTATCTTGATTTCCTTATGGGTTACTTCCGGTGTTCCCTTTTTCAGCGGGGTAAATCCGCTCTTAAAGCCTCTCAGCCGCAGGGCATTTCCCACGACAAAGATACTGCTTAAGCTCATGGCTGCCGCGCCGAACATGGGATTCAGCCGGATCTGGAACGCCGGATACAACACACCGGCTGCCAGGGGGATGCCGATGCAGTTGTAGAAAAATGCCCAGAACAGGTTTTCCTTAATATTGCGGATCACGGCACGGCTCAGCTTCATGGCAGTCACCGCATCCCGAAGATCGTTTTTCATCAGGATAATGTCAGCACTCTCCATGGCGACATCGGTACCTGCGCCGATGGCCATACCCACATCTGCTGCCGCCAGTGCGGGAGCATCGTTGATACCGTCACCGATCATTGCCACCTTGTGTCCCTGTGCTTTCAGTTCACTGACCTTTTTCTCCTTATCCTGCGGCAGTACCTCTGCCACGACTTCGGAGATGCCAAGCTTTTGCCGTACGGCTTCCGCAGTGCGGCGGTTGTCTCCGGTCAGCATGATGACTCTGACACCCATTTTCTCCCATGCGTTAATCGCTTCATAGGAGGTGGCTTTGACAGTATCTGATACACCGATGATGCCTAAGAATCTTCCTTCCTGTGCCACCAGAAGCGGTGTCATGCCTTCGTCCGCCATCCGGTTCAGACCTTCTGCAGCTTCCTGCGGCAGTGTGATATTCTTCTCCTGTAAAAATGCAAGATTGCCTACATAGAACTTTGTACCTGCCGGGAATGTCACACTGTCTGCATCTGATCTTGCAATTCCGGTTGCCGGATTCTGTTCTGCGATCTTGCCTGAATTTTCCGGTACATCCGCAGTACTATCCCTTTTCCCTGCATAAAATACCGCCGTGGGACCATCCTTTTTTGCAACTTTCTCTGCATGGAAATCTGCTGCCAGAGCACCTTCCACACCACGGCCGAATGTTGCCTTGAAATCCACGATCTCCGGAATTGTCAGTTGGAAGCTTTCCGCATATTCCACTCCCGCCTCTGCCAGCGGATGCTCACTCTTT
>ERZ779851.1204-NODE-1204-length-23715-cov-6.331741_pt1 | contig 23715 bp, 20 predicted proteins | sample MGYA00511094_ERZ779851 | MGnify/ENA primary metagenome ERZ779851 (study PRJEB29588, sample SAMEA2155512) | human gut metagenome | biome: human gut; feature: human-associated habitat; material: faeces | place: Denmark | collected 2008/2010 ...
ATGATATCTTGACTGAGAAACTATAAATCCTAGTTACGTCATCACAATTATTATACATAAATAAGTCATAAAATCAATAAAAAAACTGCGAAATTTTTATAAAGTGAAGAAAGTTGAAAGATTTTCCCCCTAAAGAATTAGCCTCCTGCTTAAAAATGCCGCCATATAATTCGGCAGAAGTCCGTTGCGGCAGAACCCCAGACAAGCTATAATACAAAGTAAGAGAAAAATATAATCTTACTTTGTAGGATAATCTTGTATAGAAAAGGAGCACATGGGCTATGAAGATATTTCACTTATCCGACCTTCACATCGGATTGAAATTAATGAATCATGATTTAAGGGAAGACCAGGAATATATCCTGCATCAGATTGTAGAGCGGGCCAGAGAAGAAAAACCGGATGCCATTTTGATTGCAGGAGATATTTATGATAAAGCAGTGCCGGCGGCAGAGGCAGTAGAGGTATTCGATCATTTTATCAATGAACTGACGGAGATGGTGCCGGATGCTGTCATTATGATGATTAGCGGAAACCATGACAGCGCACCAAGAGTGAACTGTTTTCGAAGCATTTTATCAAGACAGCATTTATATATGATAGGAAAGCCGCCTGAGACGAAAGAGGAATACATTGAGAAAGTGACATTGACGGATAAGTATGGAAAAGTGAATTTTTATCTTCTGCCATTTGTGAAGCCGTCTATGGTAAAGCAGATTGTGGGAACGGATGAAAATGATAACAACCTTTCCTATGATGCAACTTTGCATAAGCTTTTGGAAAGAGAAAATGTAAATGAAGCAGAGCGGAATGTGCTGGTGAGCCACCAGTTCTATCTGCCGGCAGGAAAAGCGGCGGAGGATGTTGAGCGGATGGATTCCGAAATCCGCACCGTGGGAAATATTGATGAAGTGTCTGCGGATGTGTTGGAGCGGTTTGACTATGCGGCATTGGGACATATTCATAAGCCTATGACCGTGGGAAAAGAGTGTTATCGTTACTGTGGAACACCTCTTGCCTGCTCCGTCAGTGAAGCGGGACAGAAAAAGGGCATTGTTATGGTGGAACTGGAAGAAAAGGGCAGGCTTTCCACCAGAGTAATTCCGTTAAAACCACTGCGTCAGGTGCGTATTGTGGAAGGGGAATTAGAAGAAGTATTAAAGCAGCCATCCGATAATTTTGTAACTGTGATTCTTACCGATAAGGTGGATGTCAATGTCTTTGACATGCAGGACCGGCTGCGTCATGCATTTCCCAATTTGCTGGAAATCCGAAGAGAAACGCTGTACAAAGCCAATTATGAAATGGAAAAATTCCGGCATGAGGCAGAGCTTGATGCCTTTTCGCTATGCTGTGAGTTTATTGGAGAGATGAACGAGGAAGAAAGAGAAATTCTTAAGGAAGTCATCAATAAAGTAGAGGAGGAGAGTGAGTTATGAGACCATTAACCTTGGAAATGCAGGCATTTGGGTCCTATGGAGACCGGACGAAAATTGATTTTCGAAAACCATCCCAGAATTTATTTCTGATTACCGGAGATACCGGTTCCGGCAAGTCCACTATTTTTGATGCCATAGCCTTTGCGTTATATGGAGAAGCCAGTTCTACAGCTAATAAAAAAAGTGGAACAGAGCTGCAGAGTCAGTTTGCCACAGCAGGCGCAGAGCCTTATGTGGAATTGAAATTCTGTGAAGGAACAGAAGAAAGCGGCGTCTATACAGTGCGCCGTGTGCCAAGACATGTCCGCCCATTGAAGCGGGGAAGCGGTGAAAAAGAAGAAAGCGAATCCGTTACCTTAATCATGCCGGATGAAATCGTTTATTCGCAAAAGGAAACGAATCAGAAAATCATTGATATTGTCGGGCTGAACAAGGGGCAGTTTATGCAGGTGGCAATGATTGCCCAGGGAGAATTTATGGAACTGCTTCGGGCAAAATCCGATGAGAAAAAAGTGATTTTCCGAAAATTATTCCACACAGAAAAATATGAAAAGATTGCCAATGAATTAGGAGACCGGAAAAGAAAATTAGATGCAGAGATTGCCACAATCCGTACGAAGTTTCATGCCAAAGCTGAGAATGCGGACATACCGGAAGCCTTTGAAGAAGCCGAAGCCCTGTTGGCATTGAAAAAGAAGATGCAGCAGGCGGATGCAAAAGCACCGGAGATGGAACGCTTTTTAGAATTGATGCAGCAATTGTGCCAGTATCTTAAGGAAGAGGGAAAGAAGAAAAAGAAGGAAGCAAAAGAAGCGGAAAAACTGCGGGAGCATTGCCGGAGTGCGTTGCAGGAAGCGGAAAATCTGCAAAAATCCTTTACCCAGATGGAAGAAGCACAGCGGGAGTTAGCACGCCTTTTTGAAGCGGAAGAGGAGATAAAAGAGACTGCCCGGTTAGAGCAGATGATAAAGCTTGCCTATGATGCAAAGCAGCTCTATCAGCAGTATGAAGAAGCGGTAAAGAGGCTGGAGAATTTAAAGGCAGAACAGCAGAAATTAGAAGAAAAGCTGCCGGAGATAAAGAAAGCTTTAAAAGAGGCAGAAAAGGAAAGAAACTTAGCAGAGGCGGAAAAGGAAACACAGCAGAAGAATTACAGTATTATAGAAGAAAAAGTAAATCGCACGAAAGAGGCATTGAAAGAAATAAGAAAAGCCGCACAGGAAGTAGAGCAGAGTAAAGATGCTTTGCAGCAGGCGGAAGAGACGGAAAAAGAGACAAAAGAAAAAAGCACTGTCTTAGAGCAGAATATCGTGCAGTGGAAGAAAGAAGCAGAAGCCTTCGAAGAAATTGAAGTAAGGCAGTTACAGATTACCGGAAAGAAAAATGCTCTTGCAGAAATCGAAGATGCCGTAGCAGAGATTACAGAATCAAAGCAGCTTCTTGGTAAAGAAAAGAAACAGGAGGAACATGCAAAAGAGATTTATCGGGAAGCATCCGGACAGTATCAGGCAAAGCAGCAGGAATACGAAGTATATCGTAAGCGATTTTTCGATGCGCAGGCAGGTATTTTAGCAAAGGAATTAAAAGAGGGAGAGCCATGCCCGGTCTGCGGTTCCATGGAACATCCAAAGCCATGCATTGCGGTAGAAATGCAGGAAGAATTAAGCCGGGAAATGTTAGAAGCTTTAGAAGAAACGATTGCAAAGTTACAGCAGAAGCAGGAAGCGGCATCTACAGAAGCCGGTGCATGCCACGTAAGAAGAGAGAACAGGGAGAAAGAGTTGGCAGAAAGAAAGGAAAAGTGCCGGAATAAAATAGAAGACTTTGGAAAGGAAGCAAACCCGGCAGCCAATAATGAAATAGAACCGTGGCTTGTCGCACAAAAGAAAAAGCTTGCAAAAGAAGAAGAAACACTTTCTCAGGAGATAAAAAAGAAGAAGGAATTGTCTCATAAATTAGAAGAGGCAGAAGCAAAAAAGATTGCACTTCAAAAAGAAGAGACAGAAGCAACAGAAAAGAAGCTATTGGCAAAAGAGCAGTTTGACCGTTGTCAGGCAGCTTACACAGAGCGGAACCGCACCCTTGACTATACATCTGAAAAAGAAGCGGATGAAGTCTTGGCAGAAGCACAGCAGAAGAAGGCTTCTGCAGAAAGTGCATATGCAAAGGCTGATAAAGAAAAGAGCCGTTTAGAGGAAGAGAAAACCGGTACACAGACAGGCATTGTCCGTTGTGAAAGAGAACTTCCGGAACGGAAAAAGGAAGCAGAAGCCAAGCAGCAAAAATATGATTTATATATAGAAGAAAAAGATATTTCCAAACTGGAATGGCAGACTCTGGTGGAGCAGTATTCGATAGATGCCATGGAAGAGATGTGGCAGAAAAGGGAAGGTTATCAGAATCAGAAGACGATGTATCAGAGCCGCTATGAGACAGCGAAAGAAACTGTAGGAGAGAAAGAAAAACCGGACGTAGAGAAGCTTTCAGAGGAACTTAAGGTAGCAGAGGAGCAGAGTAAGCTTGCAGGCAGGGCAGCCAATGAGTGGGAGATTTCTAATCAGAAGGATACGGAAATCTTAGAAGCGGTAGAGGAAATATGGAGCGGGCGGCAGCAGGTATTAGAGCAGCACAACCGTATAACACGGCTTTATACTGTCATTTCCGGAAATGTGTCCGGCAGCCGTATGGATTTGGAGACCTTTGTGCAACGTTATTATCTGGAGCGGATTCTTTATGCAGCAAACCGCCGTTTTGAAGAAATGTCAGCAGGACAGTTTGAACTCAGAATGTTTGATGAGAAGAAGGCTGCAATCGGAAAGAACAAGGGACTTGACCTTATGGTATATTCCAATGTAACCGGAAAAGAGCGGGAAGTCCGTACGCTTTCCGGAGGAGAATCCTTTATGGCGGCGTTATCCATGGCATTGGGCATGGCAGATGAGATTCAGGAAAATTCTGCTGCCATACATCTTGATATGATGTTTATTGATGAAGGCTTTGGTTCCCTGGATGAGCATGCAAGAGAGCAGGCAGTCCGGGTATTAAAAGAGATGGCAGGCGGCTCAAAGCTTATTGGAATCATTTCCCATGTAACAGAATTAAAGCAGGAAATGGAAGACCAGCTTCTTATTACAAAAGATGAAGAAGGAAGCCATGTCCGCTGGCAGTTAAGCTAGCGGATAGGCTCCCTGTTCTAACATTTCCGTCACCATGGAAGCCATAGCGGAAGGATGTTCTTTCATTCCGTTTTGCAGCCATTTTAAGAAAACATTATAGAGCGCACCGGAATAGAAGTAGACTTTATACCGGTGAATATCATTATAAGGCATGTCACCCATATGATTTTCTAATTCCTGATCAAAAAGGTCTAAGTAAATGTATGCAAGACCTGCCTTATATACACTTAAAATAAATTTCTTGTAAGTCTTAAAATACCGGAAAATCAGTAAAATTGCCTCATAGCTGAAAAAGTCATTTTCAAGCTTTTCTGCCCTCTTCCGGTATTCTTCCATAATATCGTCCGTAATTTTAATCAACACTTCTTCCTTGGAATGAAAATTCCGGTAATAGGAAGCTCTTGCTACTCCGGCAGTGGTAATAATATCGGTTACGGATATATCGGAAAATGCTTTGGTGTCCATGAGTTTGGTCAGGGCACGGGCAATCTTTAATTTTACCTGGCGGTTCGCTTCGTATCGTTTGTCTGTTTCTTTCATTTGAATGCTCCTGTTCGTATGTGATATGGATGTGTGCCGGTGGGTGGGACAGAATATGATATTCGTTTCTTACGATTTGCATTTGATATGTGCATTGGTTCATTACGCAAAGAGCGTTATTTTTCTTAGTACTGTATTTTTCGTGCTGTCAGGCTGTCCTTTCCGTTGCTTTGACCGGATGCCGGCTCTGTCCGTCTGTTGCGGATACCACATTCCGTCTGAAAGAGACGCTAAGAATTCCGTTAAAAATTCTGTATCTTCCGGCAACCGGCACATATTCGCATCCATGCTTAAGATGTGCCTCGCTGGCACGTCCCGGTGCCAGCGTTGCCGGTTGTTGCCGGAATTCTAAGCGTCTCTAACAGACTGCATATATCGTATCCGCATTCAGGCGAACAGAGTCCGGCATACTGTCAAACATTGGAAAGACAGGCTTTATCGGCAAAAGAAAAATGCAGTGCAAGAAAAACCGCTCTTTGACGTTAGAAACAATGTATGTATCAAATACAAATCGTAATAACAAATATAAAACGACTGTCCCACCCACCGGCACCACATCCGTATCATGATACAAAATGATATAAAATGTCTCACATCAAACCGTTGAAAAAAGGGAAAACTATGCTACAATGCTACTTATGCAGCCACAACAATGTGATATAAATTATCTCACATATAGTGTGGCATAGATACAGACAACAGTCAAGAGATGGAGACGAAAATGAAGATAATTACAGATACAGGATCTGATATATTAGAAATCGAAGCAAAGGCAATGGGCGTGGATCTGGTGCCGATTTCGGCAAACTTTGAAGATGTTATATTTGACCGGAATACAGAAGAGAATTTTAAAGCATTTTATGAGAAACTGCGCAGCGAGGAACAGCTTCCGGTATCCAGCCAGCCATCACCGGCCGCATTTTTAGAAAAGTATGAAGCGGCAGAAGAAACAGGGGAAGAAGTGTTGGTGATTCTTATTTCCTCGAAGCTTTCGGGAACTTATAATGGGGCAGTGCTGGCGAAGGAAATGTGCGGATATGAAAAGATATATATCGTGGATTCCCTGCAGGCATCCTTATCCTTGCGGCTTCTGGTGGAGTATGCCGTGAAGTTAAAAGAAGAAGGCAAAAGTGCAGAAGAGATTGCAGGAATCTTAGAAGAAGTAAAGAACCGCACCTATCTTACCGGTGTTCCGTCCACATTATTATATTTGAAAAAGGGCGGACGTATTTCTCCGGTAGTTGCAGCAGTGGGAAATGTAATGGGAATCAAGCCGGTGCTGCTGCTCCGGAATGGAGAGATTGAAGGATATTCCAAAGCCCGCGGCATGAAAGCGGCCAAAAGCGGAATGCAGGCTTTCTTAAAAAAAGGAGAAGTGGATAGCTGCATGCCGGTAGAATTTGCTCACAGCAATAACCCGGAAATGGGAGAGGAATTCCGGAAAGAAACCATGAAAGCATTTTCCCTGACAGAAAGCAGCTTACATGAAGTTGGAATGGCAATCGGAACCCATATCGGACCGGATGCACTTCTGATGGCATTTATTTTAAAAGAAAGCATGAAATAAGAATTTTCAGATTTAAGGATTCTTTAATAATTGATTCGTTATAGTAGAACCAGCAAAGGAAATAAAACTTTGCCGGTTCTTTTTTTTTCTTTACAGGAAATTGCCTGTAAAGTAAAAAACGCTCTGCGAGGAAGCACACTGCGGCACGAAACTTGCAAAGCGTGTTTCGCGTAGTTGAGGTATACTAAGAGGATAGAAAGGAGCAGAAGATGTTTTGGGATATCTTACGCAAAGACTTAAAGCGAAAGAAAACAATTAATATTGTAATTTTGCTGTTTATTATTTTAGCTGCCATGTTTGTGGCAAGCGGGCTGAACAATGTACTGACGGTAGTAAATGGAACCGATTATTATCTTAATCAGGCAGACATTGGAGATTATGTAGTACTGACCCAGCAGGGGGATGGCGGTGTGCCGGAGCTTTTGGATACCTGTCAGTATGTAAAAGACTACCGCATGGATCATATTATGTATGCAACCAAGGGGAATATCAAGGCAGAGGGAAAAGAACTTGATATGGCAAACAAGGCAATGATCATAGAATCCATTTCCGAAAGTGAGATACATTTTTTCACAAAGGATAATAAGGAGCTTACAAAAGTGCCTGAGGGTGAGGTCTATGTCACAGGAAATTTCTTAGATGCAAATGATTTAAAAGAGGGAGATAAACTTACGATTACCCATGGCGAAAACAGTATGGAGCTTACGATTGCCGGAAAAGCAAAAGATGCGCTGCTGGGTTCTGAATTTATGGGAAATAAAAGATTTATTTTAAATGAAGCGGATTATCAGAAATTTGCATCGGATGAAAGTCTTGCAGAATACCGTGGCGAGATCATTTATATTGACACAGACAATCCATCGGAAATAGCCTCTTTATTAAGCAATGCATCCAACATCCTATTTAACCGGGGACGGGGCATTTTTAAATTGTGTTATGTCATGGATATGATTGTGGCATTTGTGGTGCTGGTTTTAAGTGTATGTCTGATGATTGTATCCTTTGCAGTGTTAAAATTTACGATTACTTTTACGGTGACAGAAGAATACCGGGAAATCGGTGTCATGAAAGCCATCGGAATTACGGACTTTAAGATACGAAGCCTTTATCTTGTAAAATATCTGATGCTGGCTGTTGTGGGAGCAGCAATTGGATTCCTGGCAAGCATCCCATTTGGCAATATGCTGCTGCAGTCTGTGACAGAAAATATGATGTTGGGAAACAGTCATGCCATTACGGTAAATTTCATGGGCGCAGTCATTGTTATTGCAGTTACTATCTGGTTTGCATACCGGTGTACCGGAAAAGTAAAGAAGCTGACACCGGTGGATGCTATTCGAAACGGTCAGTCCGGAGAACGCTTTAAAAAGAAATCCATTTACCGGCTGGGAAAAAGCCGTTTTAACAGTACCTGGTATCTGGCAGTCAATGATATTTTAAGCAGTCCAAGACGGTTCCTTACGATTATATTGTCCTTTTTCCTCTGTTCCGTTTTTATGCTGGGAGTGGTTATTACAACAGATACCATGAAAAGTAAGAATCTGATTACGACATTTGGAAAAGAAAGTGATGTCTACATATCAGATATATCACAGGCAATGGGGAATATGGCAGGAAAGACCCGGGCTGATTTGGCAAAAGAATTAGATGACCTGGCAGAAGGGAGTTAATACAAAAGCAGCAGATTATGCGTACACTCAGGGAACGATTCCACAGAATGGAAATGAAATCGCCATTACAAAACAGATATCTGATTTGACCGGAGCAAAAATCGGTGATGTGATGACTTTTGATTTTGACGGAAATAAGCAGGACTGCATGGTAACCGCCTATTATCAGACCATGAATAATGTAGGAGAGGTTGTCCGGCTGCATGAGGATGCACCGACTGATTTTAACAGCATAGCAAGCGGTATGGATTATCAGGTGGATTTTACAGACCATCCTTCGGATGAAGTTATCCATTCCAGAATCGAAAAGATAAAGAAGCTTTGGAATAACGAAGAGGTCAGAAGTGCAGCAGAGTATTGTGCGGAAATGGTTGGTGTAGTAGATACCATGGAAGCCGTGCAGTATCTTTTGCTTGCCATTACCATGATTGTAGTTATTTTAGTTACGGTGCTGATGGAGCGTTCCTTTATTGCAGATGAGAAAAGCCAGATAGCTTTGCTTAAGGCAATGGGATTTACCGATGGGGCAGTGATTTCCTGGCAGGTAAAACGTTTTGGAATCGTAGCACTTATCGTAGAGCTTCTGGCAGCAATACTGGCAAAACCGGTTACGTCACTCTGGTGCAGTCCGATTTATGGCATGATGGGCGCATCGGATGTTAAATTCTATGTGAATGCATGGAAAATATATGGAATGTATCCGGGAATCATTTTCCTTACAACACTTGCAGCAGCATTTCTGACAGCATGTTATACCAGAAAAATCAGCAGCAGTGACAGTGTAGGCATTGAATAGAAAGAAGGGGTAAAAATGGCAAATATGTTAGAAGTAACAGACCTTTGTAAAACATATATCACAGATAAAAGACAGAATAACGTATTAAAAAATGTCAACTTTTCCATTGAAGAAGGCGAGATGGTAGCAGTCATGGGACCATCCGGTTCCGGCAAATCCACACTTTTGTATACCGTATCGGGAATGGATCATGTCACCAGCGGAACCATCAATTTTGATGGCGTTAGTCTTACCGAACTGAGTGGGAAAAAGTTGGCAGGCGTCCGGTTAAATGATATGGGATTTATCTTCCAGCAGATGTATATGCTGAAAAATCTTACGATTTTAGATAATATCATTTTGCCGGCAGTGCAGAGTAAGAAGTCTAAGACAAACCGCAGGGAAAAAGTAGAAAAGGGACTTTCCCTGATGCGGAAATTAAATATTGCAGATACTGCAGACCATGATATCAATGAAGTATCCGGTGGACAGTTGCAGCGGGCATGCATTGCAAGAAGCATGGTCAATGACCCGAAGATTATTTTTGCAGATGAGCCGACAGGAGCCTTGAACCGCACTTCTTCCAATGAAGTAATGGAAGAACTGGTGAAGCTGAATGGTGAAGGAACTACAATTATGATGGTTACCCATGATGCGAAGGTGGCAGCAAAGTGCAGCAGGGTACTCTATATTGTTGACGGAAATATCCGTGGAGAATATAATTTAGGTAAATTTACACCGGAAGCAGATATCAGAGAGAGGGAAAGAGCTTTGAATAACTGGCTTTTAGAACTGGGATGGTAGAAAAATGACGGAGACAGATATCCTGATTGTGGAAGATGATAAAGATATTGCAACGGTATTGGGTGATTTCCTGCGGGCAAAAGGCTATGTGGTCAGCATAGCCTCCGATGGAAAGAAAGCACTGGCACTTTACGAAAGGTATGGTGCCAGACTGCTTATTTTGGATTTGATGCTGCCAGGGATGGAAGGACTGGAAGTATTAAATCATATCCGCAAGGAGAGCAACACGCCGGTTCTGATTGCCAGTGCAAAGAATTCCAGGGAAGATAAGCTGGACGGATTGATGGCAGGGGCAGATGATTATATCGAAAAGCCCTATGATATTGACATTCTTCTGGCAAAAATCGATGGAATCTTTAAGCGGCGTTATGCCAAAGACCGCATGGAAAACGGAGACATCTGTCTGGATCGGGAAGGACAGAGTGTCTATTACCGGAAACAGAAAATTGATGTAACAGTAAAGGAATATGAACTGTTGCGGCTCCTTATGGAGAACCGTGGAAAAGTATTATCGAAGGAATTTTTATTCCGGGAAATCTGGGGAGCAGATTCTGAATCAGAAATGCAGACACTTACCGTACATATTAAGTGGCTGCGCAGCAAATTAGAGAGGAACCCGGGAAAGCCGGAGCATATCTTAACGGTCTGGGGTGTGGGGTATAAATTTCAATGAAATCTTTTTTCGGCAGGCGGACTGCTTCTTTGCGTTTTACTTTATATCAGATGGTGTATCATAAAACCGTTTCATGCATTGGAAAAAGTACCATTGGAATTATCCAAGGGAAATCTTTCGGTGCCGTTGCAGGAGCAGAAGACAAAATATTTCGGAAAATTTATCTGGGGGATGAATCTCTTAAGAGAAAAATTAGAGGAGCGGCGGAGACGGGAATTAAAGTTTCACCGGGAGCAGAAGATGAAGCTTTTAACATTAACCCATGATATTAAGACACCGCTTTCTGTCATTAAGCTGAATGCACAGGCTTTGGAAAAGGGACTTTATCAGGATGCAGAAAAGAGGCAGCAGGCAGCCGGGAATATTTATCAGAAAACAGTGGAGATAGAGGACTATCTTACGACGATGAATAAATTGTCCAAGGATGATTTCCTGGAATTAAAAGTAGATGTGCAGGAAGTGTATCTTTCAGAAGTTTTAGAGACACTGAGAAGATACTATAAAGATAAACTTTCACAGCTTCATATAGGGTTTAACATGGGGGAGTATCAGAATTTTCTGGTGAAAGCAGATACAGAACGTTTGCTGGAAGTATTGCAGAATATCATAGAAAATGCTATAAAATATGGTAGTGACAAAAAAATTGGTATATCAATTTCAAAAGAAGAAGACTGTGTGCTGATTACCGTGGAAAATACAGGAGAAGTTCTTCCGGCAGAAGAACTTCCGCATCTTTTTGACAGCTTCTATCGTGGCTCCAATGCAGGAAGCCAGGAAGGAAGCGGACTGGGGCTTTATATATGCAGAAAGCTGATGCATAAAATGAACGGGGATGTTTTCCTGAAACAGGAGGAAAATCTTTTTTCGGTAACTGTGGTAGTGGGTATGGCAAATTAGTCAATGAAAAAGGCAGGAAGAAAATGTAATATGATAAAAGCAGTTTTATTTGATATGGACGGAACACTCATTGATACAGAGAAATACTATAGAATCTGCTGGCCTAAGGCAATGGCGCATTTTGGCTATGAAATGAGTGATGAGCAGGCATTGTCCATGCGTTCCTTAGGACAACCCTTTGCACCGGCGCATTTAAAGGAAATGTTTGCAGATGAGAATCTTGACTATCCGGCTATCCGGGCTTACCGGAAGGAATTGATGGAGGAATATCTTGCAAAGAACGGTATTGAGATAAAAAGAGGAGCTGTTGAGTTATTGAATTTCTTAAAAGAAAAGAAAATCCGGCGGGCAGTTGCAACGGCAACCGACATGGAACGGACAGAAAGATATTTAAAGCAGATAGGACTATATCCGTACTTTGATGAAATCATCAGTGCAACCATGGTAGAACACGGAAAGCCGGCACCGGATATCTATACTTTTGCATGTGCACAACTTGGACTTGCTCCGGAAGAATGCCTTGCGGTGGAGGATTCGCCCAATGGGGTTATGAGTGCTTGTCAGGCAGGCTGTCAGGCGGCAATGGTTCCGGATCAGACACAGCCGGATGATGAATTAAAAAAGAAACTTACGATATGTGCAAATACACTGGATGAATTGAAAATTTTATTTTCATAAAATGGGAGAGGTAAGATGAATTTTTTATTTGATACTTCAATTGATGTGAACCGCAGACAGTTTTATGTGCTGGCAATGGGAAGCTGTATCGGAAATCTGGCAGGATTTATTGGAAATGCATTGATTTTCGGATGGAACGGAACAACGATTTTCTGTGGAATCTGTATGTTACTTATGGCCGCAGGAAGTTTCATTGGAATTAAAAAAGGTCAGATACGTTATGCGTCTTATTTGATGATAGCAGTATTAAGCCTTGTGGAATTTCCAATACTATATTATATATATCAGACGGGAACGATTGTATACATGGTACTTGCGATGGTAGCAATTGCGATTTTTATTCCAACCGGAAATGCAATCCGGTTTGCCGGCATAGTAATTGTAGCCGATGTGGCAGCAGTTATTTTAGCCTATATGAGACCGCTGGAAAGTGAAAAATTGTCAAAAGAAGTCGTGCTGCAGAGCACACTTTGTTCCCTGCTGATCGTTTTACTTTGTGTCTTTTTGATTTCTATCCTGCTTCAGATGCAGAGACAGAGGCAGGAAGAAGAAGTAAAGAAGTTGAATGAACAGTTGAAAGATGCCGCAGATAAAGATGCACTGACCGGACTCTATAATCGTCGTTATTTAAATCAGTATCTGGGAGAACTTATTCTGGATGAGAAGGAAGAATTTGATGCGGTACTGATTGATCTTGACTTCTTTAAACATGTGAATGACAATTACGGACATGGGTTTGGAGACATTATTCTGGTGGAATTTGCAAGACTTTTAACGAAGCATGTAAAGAATAAAGGGATTGCAGTACGCTTTGGCGGAGAAGAATTTATGCTGGTTTTAAAGGGGATGAACACGGATGAAATCGGTAAAATGCTAGAGCATATAAGACGGGAATATAAAGAATATACAAAGCATGAAAAGAATATCGAATGCTCTTTCAGCAGCGGAGTACAGCATTATACAGAAGGAATTGCTGTTACGGTATTATATCGCTTAGCGGATGAGAAACTCTATACGGCAAAGGAGCGGGGAAGAAACCAGGATGTCTTTGATTTAGAATCATAGAAAGATAAAAAAGGGGGAGAGAAATGAAAAGGAACATCAGGAGGATTCGTTTATGAAAGGGAAAAAGTTTTTAGCAATGATATTAAGTGCAGCGTTGGGAATGTCAACGTTTGCGGCTTGCGGAAGAAGAGTCGTGGAGCCGGAGAAAAAGACCACAGAAACAGAGGCTGAGACTGAGACGGAAGAAACGGAAAACTCAGAAGAGGTGACAGAGGAGACAGAAACGGAAAATGTGGATGAAGATGACATTTTTGCACAGCTTGCAGAAGAAAGCTTTATGTTTACCAGCGGAGCCGGTGCATGGGATTCTACATTGATTTTATCCGAGGATGGCTCTTTTGTGGGAAATTATCATGATGCAGATGCAGGAGATAGCGGGGATGGATATCCAAATGGAACCCTTTACTATTGTGATTTCTATGGAAAATTCACCCAGCCGGAAAAGATAAATGATTATACCTATGAGATGCAGTTGGAGAATATTGCAACGAAGGAAACAGAAGGCGACACGGAAATTAAAGGCGGCGTGAAATATATTTACACGGGACCGGCTGGTTTGGAAGAGGTTTATGATTTATATATTTATCTGCCGGGTGCACCGTTAGATGAATTGCCGGAAAGATTCCTGGACTGGGCATCCATTGGTCTTACCGATGAGGATACGACGCTTCCATTCTATGTAATTTTTAATACGCTGACCTTTGATACCTTTTTAGGACCGAGTGGAGATAAGGTTACGGTAAATGATAAAACCACAACTTCCGATGTATCCATAGAGAGTGAATTGCAGAAAATCGAGGAGAAAGCAGCAGCCATGCAGGAAGACCTTTCCAGTGGAGAACTGACACAGCAGGAAATGAATACCCTGTCTCTGCAGTTGTATCAGTTGTGGGATAATGAGCTGAATTCTATCTGGAGCCGTTTAAAAGAGACTTTGGATGAGGACACTATGACGACTCTTACCCAGGAAGAGCGTGACTGGATTAAGACAAAAGACAGTGCAGTAGAGGAAGCCGGCAAAGATACTGAGGGTGGAAGCCTGCAGCCATTATTGGAAAATGATAAGGCGGCAGAATTAACAAGAAACAGGGTATATGAACTGGCAGAGTATTTGAAATAAAAAGATATTTTAGCGAGGAAAAATGGTTACATTAAATGATTACTTATACTCCGGAGCAACGGTGTTCCGGATATTGAAAAAGTATACGCAGGACCTCCGGGCATCCGCAAAAGTATCAAAAAATGAAGTGGATCTGGTGCACTGCAATTTCCTGATTCAGATTATGGAGCTGTTAGAGCACAATGATTTCCTGACAGCGCAGTCCCAGAAAATCCGTGAGTTCTACAAATATATGGCAATGGAATATCCTTATCTTTCCTTTACTTTTAAAGGAAGAATCAAGTCACTGATTCGTGCGGAGGGCAAATTCAACGGCTATATTGTAGAGTACATTTATGATTATTATAAAAAGCATAAAAGCTATCCGGACATTGCAGAATTAAAGGAAAAGCTGAACTGCTTCCGTGATCTGATTGCATACCGGATTGTGATTTCCATGCCACGGTGTCATTTGAAAAATCATGAGAACCGCGAAGAAGAGGAATTAAAGCACCTTTATCAGATTGCAAATGTGCTGCCACAGTTTTTAGAGGAGCGTGGATTTACGGCAGAGCCGACAGGCGGTGTCTTAAGAAGCAGTTCCCTGCTTTTGGATGATGCTGTAAAACCATATTACCGGGATTATATCACCAGCGAAAATGAGGACGATTACAAATCCTTACATATTACTTTTTATGATAACAGTGCGACATGTTATGTGGAAATACAGCTTCGCACAAAGCAGATGGACGATATTGCAGAAATCGGTTCCGCCAATCATATTAATTATGAGAAAAAGCAGGAAGCATCCAGAGCACGCCGGGATACCATCCCGGAGGGAGAATGCATTTATTTTGATGAAGCTTATGAACGGTGCAGGCGTTTGCAGGAACTGGAGCTTTCCGGTGTGGATGTCGACATGTTTACAGCAGTAAGCAACAGCCTGATGAATGACGGCTGCGGCTTATACCGGGGAAGACTGATTCTTCCTTATGAGCATTTGTCGAGATTTCAGAATGATTTGATTGATTAGAAATAGAGCAGAATGGAAGCGTACGAAACGGAGAAGGCAGCTATGGGTGAAGATATGGAAAAGGAACAATGGATGAAAGAGAGTCTCCAGATGCAGAAGGCAAGCTGGATTCAGAATGAAATCACAAAGCGCAGAGAGCGGGAAGATGAGTTGCTGCAGCAGATTTTTATGGAACAGAAAATGTTGCAGGAACTGGACGAAGACATGGACGAAAATATGGCACATGCCAGAGAAGGCCGCAAATATCGGGAGGACATGAAGGAGCGGGTCAATGACCGGGTATATGAAATCCATGACCTGAGTGCAGATAAGCGAGAGGGAATGCGGGAATACAAATATGCATACCGCAGAGGCTACGCCCTTGCCATGTTTTTCTTTTCACTGGCATTGTGCGTCTTTGTAGGCTTTTTACATGGAATCACATCACAAATCTGTCTGATGCTGATGCTCTTTACCGGCGTGCAGGCTGCCATTTTTGTACATCAGAAGCAGTGTTTCTTTCTCTGGAGACTCATCTGCGATATTTTCTCAGCAGTAGTTTTCCCGGTGATGCTGGTTCTCTTTATCGGTTATGAATTAAAGTACGGCTTCTATGATTTTCTACTTCCAATCTGCCTTATCATAGGACTGGTGCTGCTGGCACTTACCACAGCATCCTATTTCCTCTACGATCCATACCGCAGTGCCCGCCGCAGAGTCGGTGATGCCAAGAGCATGATCCGTTCTATCGAGCGTTCCGCCAAAAAGCAGGTCAAGAAGAGCCAGAAGCAGCAGGCGAAAGACGAGCTTCGCCAGAACCGCCTGCAGCAGAAGGAACAGGATAAAGCCGAGAAGCTCCGCATCAAAGAAGAGCAGCGCCAGGAAAAAGAGCTTAAGAAAGCCGCACAGCGCGAAGAACAGCAAAAACTCCGTGACGCAAAGAAGCAGGAAGCCTTAGAAAACCGCGAAGAGAAGAAGCTTGCCCTCAAGGACGCTGTGGCAGCCAAGAAGGAGCAGTTCCGGGAGAAGTTCCGGAAGGATGGGGGAGTGGAAGAAACGGAAGAAGAGGAGAAGGAGAAAGAGGAAGAGGGCGTGACGGGGATGGAAAAAGAGTTCGGGGATAAGGATTCTGAGGAAGAGGAAGTTCAGCCGGAAGATAATTAGATAGAAGAAAGTTGTAAGATAAGAGCATGGAAGAAATTCTGTGCTCTTTTTATGCTGGGAAAATAATTAGATAAGGATAGAGATATAAGTATAAAATAGGAATCATAGAAAGTATTGTCGAATTGGGGCGTGAAGCAGATTGATAAGAGGGAAGATTTTGACGATTTTTATTAAAAAAGGTTGTAATTTGGAAAAAGGAGTTGCATAATATTTATATAGAATTTTTGGGGGAGAGAAAAGTTATGAAAAAGCTAAGTAAATATGATAAAAAGAAATTAGAAGTTCACAAAAGATATGATGCGTAAGGGCATTGGTCGTTTGTGAATTTTTTTGTTGGGGAATGAAAGGGGAGAATGCAGTGTTCTTTTTTCAAACAAGATTCTTTTGGCGAATAAAGAATATCTCATAAAGGGTAATAAATAAGAGATTTGAGGTCTATTCTGGTGAAGATAAGGAAATGACGGATAGAAATACGGCAATAAGCGTATTAAAAGGAATAGTTGAAAAAAATCAGAAGAGAATGGTGCACAGGATAGAAACGGAAGACACATATGCCATGTTGTTTAAGTTGCATTATATATTTGATGAAGTTCATTCGCTATATATAAAAGAAAAAGACGCTAGAATTCAGTTAGTAAAGCAAAATGTTGCTGAGACAGAATTATTAGATGAATTCACAAATAGACAGAATATATATTGTTGTTAATGTTAGCAGAGATTTAGTATTGTTGGGGGAAGTAAATGAATGATTAAAGAGGTACAGGTATTTAATAATAATTCAATATATGTATATTTTTTATCATGTATAGTGATTTTTAGTTATCAGCATTTTTCAAAAAAGCAAAAAATCTCATTAATATATGCAACTACAATTGCAATGGAAATCATTTCTCAATATAGTTGGAAGATGACTGCTGTTATGCTACTTATGTCAATGTTTATATTGGAGGAATATTTGTCTGATGATAAAGTTAAATGTGAACTCCTTAGTAATCTTTGGTACAAGATAATAGATTTTGTATATCAAATTTTGTTTATTGATGCTGGAATATGGATTATAATTAATATTATAGTATCGGGAAATTGGTTAAAAGATTATTTGATTGAAAAAGGGATAACTATAAGTTTATTTTATGGAGTTAATATATGTATTTTATTAATTACCATTCATAAGTTAAATACATTAAAATTTGGAATGTGTGATTTTAAAACTATAAAAGGTTATTTTGATAAATTTGATGGGAAGAAAATAGAGTGGGAAAATTATGAATTACAGCAAAGATTTGAGATTATGGTTGAGCTGGAGGATAAATCTTTTTTTGAAAGAAAGAAATCTTATAATTGGTTTTCAATAGAGTTTATTGATTACAAAATTAAGGCGTATAGAGCCAATAGGGAGATGATGAAGAGATATAAGGTGAAAAAATCAGTGATTCAAATGCTGAAATATATTTGGACATTAATAAAAGAAATGAGATTCTTTAGATATATAATAGGTAAAATAAGAAGAAAAATAGAGGAAAACACATGGACTATTAAAGATTTTTTTGGGCGATTAAAAAGCAAAATTCGTGGGTGCTCTACTTTGGAAATGCAATTAATTCGTAATATAGGCATAGAAAAAGGGTATAGTAAATGTGTTATTCGGAGAAAGATTTTTGAATTTATATATACATATCTTTTTTTTAATGGACTAAAAGACTATTATGAAAATACTCGGAATAATAAACGCAGGGAATTTAAAAAGTTTATTTTATATGTATATTTACATTCAATTAAATTGAATATTTATGGAAATGAATTTAAGGCTATAAATAAACTGTTTGAACAGGAAAAGGTTGAAGAGTGGGATATAGATGAATTCTATGTTGCAATTCTTTCTCTTACAGGTGCTCCAGTTACACCAAAAAGAATGGTTTTATATCCTTATACCATTACTTATACTGGAATTAATTTAAATAGAGCGATAGCTTGGCGAAATATGATTAGGGATGGACGTATTACAGAAATACAAAAAGAAAAGTTTGATGATGATATTGTAGAAAAGGTCTTTTATGTTATAAATGGAAAGATTGTACCTTATATAGAAGGGGGGATATTTTATGGTCCCAATGATGGAAAAGATGATTGGCCTAGTTATGGGAAAAATAATTGTTGGAGCTTTGCAAGAACTGTATATTGGCATATTTGGTGGGAAAAATTTAGTAATAAAGCAGGAACGGATGATGATATGTTAAACAAATGTCATTCTTTGGAGGAACGAACTATAACACCAGAACATTGTAAAAGGTACTTGGGGATGGCTGAATCTGGTGCTGTCATTAGAATAAGTGATGAAATAAAAGGAAGTGATAGAATGGGTAAATATAAGCATTCTCAGATTTTGTTGGATCATGATAAAAATGGTATTACTATTTATCAAAGTAATGATAAAAATACAAGTATAGAATATTATACGTGGGATGAGTATGCTGAGAAATATAAGAAATATAAGTATTTCAAATATATAAAATGGCCAGTGCAGGCTCTCGTAAGAGAGTAGAAACAAAAGTGAATCACGATAATTAAGAAACCTTAAGTGCAATACCTAGTTCTATGTCAGAATTTGATATAAAATGAAAGTTTATTTTTGTTAAGAAAAATGAAGAAAGCAAAAGACTGGAATACTATGCAAAATTATACAGTATTTATCAAATTTTGAAGGGAAAATATATATGATTAAGGTACTATTTATCTGCCACGGCATGATAATATCTTGGTGTTTGAAACTTTGATTTTATATGGTTTTGCGAAAGTTGAAACCAAGGTTTACAACTTTATGAGTGAGTCACGATATAATAAAATATAAAATGAGGAGGATTGGAAAATGGAAGTACGAAAAATATCTAATACAAAGAATATAATATGCTTGGTTATAGGAGGTGGTATGTTATTTATATGTGTCATATCAATACTGGTTGGCATTTTCTTTGAAAAACGTAAGTGGTTAAGTCAAAGTAGTGATTTGTTTTTTTTGTTGCTAGGTGTAATAGGTATTTTATTAATATTAACAGGCATTGTGAATATTGTAAGCAATATTGAAACAAATAAGTATTTAAAAAATACACCATATAGTCTAGATTATCAAAAGGAAATTTCAACATATACAATAATTGGGAAAGATAAGAAAAAACCTAAAAATGGAGCTTTGAAATTTTATAAGTATAGTGAGTGGAAAGATTATATTGAGAAAACGTTTAAGGATATTATAGATGTTGAAGATGCTTATCGTTATATGATTAGGAGACTCAGGAACAAAGAGAGTTATAAAGAATTGATTATTTCAGCAGTGATTCCGATAGAAGTGGGAATGTTTAGCACGTTTTATTCTGCTGGAAATAATGTTTCTGAATTTGGTACAAGTATTTCTATATTAATATCTGCAATTATTTTAAGTATTATTGTGACAGTCAATTATCTGGAGTGCAAAGAGGAGATTGGATTTATTTCGGATTTTAATGAAATAATATTTCCTTCAAAAATACATAGAAAATAAAGCACTTATTATGAAAGGACCTTAATTACGAACAAACGAACCCGCTGGGGAATGTTAAGAAAGCATAGATGTTGTGAATGACTTGATATTCTTTGACGGGTTTGTTATTTAATTATGGGCTTTGGCCGGTTGAGTGCATCTTCATTTCTCACAACGGAGAAATGGAGATGGGCGAAACAATAAACCACCTGCTATTGATATGATATGCCTCCTGTCAAGTAGACAGGTGCAATATCTAAAAATGAGTACAGATTATACCTACATTTCGATTGAAGTGTAGAGTAAACTCGCATAGATGATTTTCGGAAGTGCGATTTCATCGCACAAGAATATTCACTTTCGGGTGAAATTTTCACATTGCAGTGGAGGGCACAGCAATATGAAAGTAAAAATTGAAAATATATCTGATAATGTGGCAAATGATATTCTTGTATAAAATGCTAATATGAAGATTAAAAGAGAGATGAAGAATTATTTTTCAAAGTCGAAATATTGCAGGTTGTGGCAATGTCCAAAGATGCTGTGGATGGATAAATATAAGCCGGAAGAGAATGCAGATGATGCCACAGATGACTCCAGAATGGAAGAGGGAATAGAAGTTGGAAAACTGGCCAGAGGATTATTTGGAGAGTCGGTGGATGTAACAGAAACTACAAATAATCAGTTAGATTTACCTGCAATGATAGAACGGACACAAGTAGAAATAGAACATGAGACATCGGTTATATGTGAAGCATCATTCTCTTATCAAGGGTGCTATTGTGCGGTAGATATTTTGAAAAGAGAATATAATGGATGGGCAATTTATGAAGTAAAAAGTTCAACGGTAAATGAAAAAAATATGAAAGCGGTATACGTGGCGGATGTTGCTTATCAGAAATATGTGCTGGAACATTGTGGGGTGCGGATTACAGGAACATACATCGTTTCCATCAATAACAATTATATATATGATGGCGAATTGGATTTAAAAGGACTGTTCCAGATTACAGATGTGTTCGGATTCGTGAAAAATGCGATTGGTGAGGTAGAGAATAATTTATTAAAAGAAGATACATTGTTGGAATCAGAGGCTGAGCCGGATCAGGAACTGGGATTATATTGTAAAGTTCCATATGGATGTCCATACTGGGACTATTGTAAAAAAAAATTGCCAAGACCGTCTGTATTTGACTTGTACAGAATGCCGTTAAAAAAGAAATTAGAATATTACAGGGAAGGAATTTCTGATTATAAGCAATTAAAAGCCTGTGGAAAGCTTAAGAATGAAAAGCAATTAAGGCAGATTGAATTTGCATTAGAAGACAAGGGGACATATGTAAATATTGATGGAATCCGGGAATTTTTAAGTACATTATCTTATCCGTTGTATTTTCTGGATTTTGAGACAATGCAACCAGTGATACCATTGTTCCTGGGAACAAAGCCATATCAGCAAATACCATTCCAGTATTCTTTGCATTATATAGAGTCGGCAGGTGCACCGTTATTACATAAAGAATTCCTTGCAGAATCAGGAGAAAATCCATTGCGGGCAATTGCGGAAGCTTTGTGCAGGGATATTTCGATGAATGTATGCGTAACGGCATACAATAAGTCGTTTGAGTGCAGCAGAATCAAGGAACTGGCAGTAATGTTCACGGATTTAGCTGAGCATTTATTAAATATCAGAGATAATATCAAAGATTTACTGGATCCATTTCAGGCAGGCCATTATTATAACCGGGCGATGGGAGGATCATTTTCAATTAAAAGTGTCCTGCCAGCGATATTCCCGAATGATCCGAAATTGAATTATCATAATCTAGAAGGTGTGCATAATGGTTCGGAGGCAATGACGATATTTCCGAGGATAAAAGATATGCTTGCGGAGGAGCAGAAAAAGGCAAGGCATAATTTGCTGAAGTACTGTGAGCTGGATACCTATGTGATGGTGAAAGTGTGGGGAGAGCTTGTGAGAATTGCGGAAGGAGATACGGAAGATGGAGATTGAAAAGGAAGTTGCTGAATTTGTGGATACAATTAAAAAAGATCCGTTTAAATATTATTTTCAGAACAAAGAGAATGAAAAGGTAAAATGGGAAGAAGATAAAGTTTATGTTGATGCCTTATATCAAGGATATTTGGATGCTTGTAGAACATTTAAATGGGAAAAAGATGGTAAGGATAACAAAGAATATATCCGTGAAATATTTGAAGAAAAAGAAATAGTAGGAGATATGAAGAATTATCTTAGGGCGGATAAGCTAGAAAGTTTTGATGAAATTCATAAAAAAATATGTGTTAATTTAATTGAGAAATGTAAAGAAAGGACAAATATGACATATGGTCAAGCACAAAAAATTATAAATATGGCGTTTAAGTATTTGTATTGTTGTAAACATGATTCAGAAATGGAAGAAAGATTTAAGGATTGCCATATGCCGTTAGATAGTTTTAGCTTGGAATGGTTCAAAAGAAAGTTTAAGGAGAAATTTTTTTCAAATCCTGATAGTTATTCTGAAAATAATAGGGAGTTACCGGAAAATTTATTTACAAAAAAAGGTGAAAAAAAACTGAAAGCGGAGTCAATAGGTTCGTGGAGTTCTATGCAAACATGGGAAGAGGATTGTAAAAAACAAGAATATCCATACGAATTTTATGCTCATGTTATAAAGCAATATTGTAAGGAGAATTCAATTACACCATTACAATTGGATTTTATTGTTTGGTCTAAAATGCAGAAAATTATGGCTGCAGAGTCATTTATAAAGACTTTTAAAGACGATGATGAAGAGAATAAAGAAGTTATAAATTCAGAAGAACTAGAGCCATATGATATACTTAACTTGAAAACGACGTTAGAAAATAGATTGAGTGAAATCAGACCTTTAATATGCAAATGATTTACTAATAGAATATACAAAGTAAAAAACAGTGTTTCGGCACTGTTTTTATATGCTCAGAAGCAATGAACTATTTTTGCCCCTTGCAATCATATATCCTATTATTTATCAAGCACAGATAGGAGTGAAAATATCCATTTATTCAAGAAAATCAATAGAAAAATTATTGAAAATAGATTTCCGTAAAAATGCAGCAGTAATCAGTTTCTATGACTCACTGGGAAAATTTCGAGATGAGGAATACAAACCAGTAGACTATTCGACAAAAACAAACTGTGTATGGCTGGATGATATACGACCGGCTTCGGGAGGATATGTATACAGTAACTAATTTTCCAACAATATGTTGTAAGATGATTTGTGTACCCATTAAATGGGTAAAAAACAGTAAATGTACAAAATGTGGCGCAGATTATTTGAGTTGTAAGTGCGTCAAATTTATTGATGAGGATGTATCGGAACATCATATAGAATATGAACAGATAGGGATGACTTGGACAAATCGAGTGTGTGCGTAGTATCCGAAAGGAGAAATCTCCTTCAATTAATAATAGTTCTTAGTGGTAGGAATTTCCCGTTTACTACTAACAGGTAGTAGCAACTTGCAGGGTTCTACTCCAATTTGCTACAATCTGTAATTTCAGAGCATTTCATCATAACCCCGGAAAGCCTTGCAAAACAGGGCATTCCGGGGCAAAACAAGGAGAAACAAAACAATGATAAAAATACTATTTGT
>ERZ779851.1206-NODE-1206-length-23671-cov-13.607639_pt1 | contig 23671 bp, 18 predicted proteins | sample MGYA00511094_ERZ779851 | MGnify/ENA primary metagenome ERZ779851 (study PRJEB29588, sample SAMEA2155512) | human gut metagenome | biome: human gut; feature: human-associated habitat; material: faeces | place: Denmark | collected 2008/2010 ...
CGCCCGCCTTTTTCAAAAGGCGGTGTCGTCCACCGACAGCGGTGGTCGCGCTCCGCAGAGCGCGAAATCTCCGCTCGGCGTTTTCTTTTTAATAGCTTTTTCTTTTGCGCCTGTATATGCAAAAGAAAAAGCGGATAGAGAGCCTTCTCCAGTGGGAAATTGACCGATTTGCGGAGCAAACGTGGTCGGCGTCGCCGAGACGGGGCATTGTGGGGAAGTCTGTGCGCTGACGGGATAAAACACATTCACACCGCATTTTTATAAAAATTTACATATTTTTTCTCCGCAGATATTGTATTATGCGGATTTTATGGTAAAATAAATAAGATAGTATTGCCCGGGAGTGAAAAAGCGTGGAAGAAAACAAGAAAAAGAAAAAAACGTCTATATTTTTCAGAAGCTATGCCAAGGACGGCAAGGGCGTAAAAAAAGAAGATGTGATAACAGAATATAACTTTATAAATTTCTTCAAGCTTTACGGAAGAAAATTTTCTAAGCTTGTTTATGTGAATTTCCTTTATATATTCGGAAATTTTCCGCTGCTTTTCTTCATGCTGGGCATAAGCGGATATTTCGCCGCAAAGGCAAATACACCGACAAGCGAATTTTATCCGATAGTATACGGGCTTTTTCACGCGGGAGAGACGGAGGCGGCAGGAACGCTTTTCGGGCTTTTCGGCGGTGTGGGACTGACGTATTATTACGGAAATGCGGCGAGCATCGTGCTGTTTTCCATATCGGCACTTGCGATATTTACCTTCGGTCCCGTCAATGCTGGCTGTGCCTACCTCATTAAATCGCTGATAAAATGCGAACCGATATTCCTCTTTGAGGACTTTTTCCGCACAATCAAAACAAATCTGCGCCAGTCGATAATCGTCGGCATATTTGACCTTGCCATTATGGGCGCATCGGCATATGCGGTCTCGTTTTATCTGATGAATTACAAGACATACAGCATCATGTTCTTCTGCTCGCTTGCCATGGTCTGTGTATATATGTTTATCAGATTTTATATTTACAATATCCTTGTGACATTTAAGGTGAGCCTGCGCCAGCTGCTCAAAAATTCGTTTATACTTGCGATACTTGCTATGGGAAAGAATTTCCTTGCGCTTCTCGCGATAGTTGCCTTCGGACTTGTGACATTTGCGCTTTCCGCAGTATTCATGCCGGCTATGGTGATAATTCTCATGATGTTTTTCTTCTCCACAGTGTCGTTTGTTGCGACATATGTGGCTTATCCGAAGATAAAACAGTATATGATAGATCCGTATTATCCGAACGGCGAGGTGCGCGACCCCGATGAACCTGCAGAAGACGACGGTGAATCCGAAGAAGAACAAAGCATTAACTGAATAAAAATCCCTCCTTTGCCTCAAAATAGCAGAAAAGGAGGGATTTTTTATGCCTGATTTCAGAACAGATCTTGCCGCAGAGATGCGCGACCATGCAATGCGCAAATATGCGGGGGAAAACAAGGGAGAGCCGGACGGCGTTATTTTCCGCGAGGAAAAAATAACGGAAACGATAGGAAAAAGCACGATAGAGATAACAAGCGACGAGGGCGCCGCCGCGATAGGAAAGGAAAAAGGGAAGTATGTCACATTTACCTTTCCCGAGCCGGAAAATATGGATGCCGAGACTTTCAGCGCGCTTTACGGCGCACTTGCGGATAGCCTGCGGGAGCTTTGCTTTTCGGCAAAGCCCGGGGCAAAAAGCCTGCTTGTCTGCGGGCTGGGGAGCAGAAGTATAACGGCAGATTCGCTGGGTCCCGCATCGGCAGACGGCGTGCTCGCCACGCACCATATCAAGGCGGCGGACGAAAAGGTTTTCGGGGAGATAGGCTTTTTCGATACGGCTGTGCTGACGCCGGGGGTCTCGGCGCAGACGGGAATGGAATCGGCAGAGCTTATCATGGCGGCGGCAAAAAAACTATGTCCCGACATGATAATAGCGATAGATGCGCTCTGCGCCAGAGACGCGGCAAGGCTCTGCAAAACGGTGCAGCTCTGCACGGCGGGCATTTCCCCGGGTGCGGGAATAGGAAATTTCCGTTCGCGGCTGAGCCATGAGAACATCGGAGTGCCTGTGATCGGAGTCGGCGTGCCGACCGTAATCGAGGGACGCACGCTCGTTCTCGACGCGCTCGGCGATGTGGCGGACAAAAGCGGAAAGGAAAGCGCAGGCGAGCGTATGGCGGGTCTTTTTGTTTCGCCGAAAAATATCGACAGGAGCGTGGAGATACTTTCACGCGTGCTGAGCTATGCCGTGAACACCGCCTTTCAGGAGGGGCTTTCAGCCGAAGAAATCGCACTTATGTGACGGCGAAAAATGAATAAAAAAGCACATTATCCCATATATTTATAGGGAAACGGATTTTTCGGAGGGATAATGATGGATTATGAGCGAAAGGAGCTTCCCGCTCCTTACATAAAGCAAAGAAGCAGGAGAAAAAACGGCGTCGGGCGGCTTGCTTTTCTGATACTGACCGTTCTCTGCGTCGCGGGGCTATGCACGGTATATATGGGGCGTAATGACGGGCGCTTTGCCTTTCTTTTCCGCGGAAAAGCGGACAAAACGACCGAGAGCACGACGAGTGCTGCGACGACGGAATCGACAATCGGCACCGCACAAAAGGACGACGGGGCAAAGACTGCAGACCTTTCCGCCGCGGCGCAGGGCGAGCGCTATGAAAACAAGAGCGGATACGGGCTTGACAGCGGTTTTACCGCTTCGCTTTCGAAAATAGGCAAGGGAAGCGTGCTATTCGTTGCCACGCGCGGCTATGAGGGTTATGCAGAGAGCGGAAGCGGCGTTTCATATAAAGGGAAGAATACCGCAACACTCGCCGCACTCATGGCGGCGGAAATGCAGAGGCACGGCATAAAGGCGGAGTTTCTCGATGTCTGCCCCGACGGCGACTACAGCTACGAAAACGCATACAAAAAGATAAGCGCCTACCTCTCGGAGCATGACGATGTGAAATATATCATAGATATCTCCCGTGAAGCGCTTTGCGGTTCGGGAGGCGAACTTCTTCGCCCTGCCGCCACTCTCGATGGGGAAAGATATGCGCAGATGCGACTTGCCGTCGGCACTGACGCAGGCGGAGGTGCGCATCCCGGCTGGCGCACGAGACTGATGCAGGCGGATGCTGTTTTTGATATGATGAGCGGGAAATATCCCTCGCTCATGATGCCCACGCTTATCAGCCGCGCAAGGCTCAATCAGCATCTGCCGCGGTGCACGCTGACCCTGCGTATCGGCTCGCTCGGAAACTGCTTTGCCGAGGCGGAAAATTCGGCAAAGCTTTTTGCCGATGCCTTTGCAGATGCGGTGGGGTGAGAGGTAAATGCAGTGAAATGACGGCAAAATCCGACGCATTGCGCCGGATTTTGTGCTTTATGCGGATAAATTGCGGCACTTTGTAAAGTTTTATATCATAAAGTCGCAACCGAGCGAAAAAACTATTGATTTTATTTCTTTTTTGTATTATAATATCAGAGTAAATAAAAATACCTTTATGGAGGTTTTTACTATGAAACTCAAGGTAATGACTTACAATATCGCAGGCGGCAGAGACTACAGCGTCGAGCCGTGGGGACATAATCACAATCCCGATGCCTGCATTGATGTTATCCGTGAGATAGCGCCCGATATCTGCGCTCTCAACGAGGTGGACTATGAACTGCCACGTTCAAAATGCGTGAAGCTTGCCAAATATATCGGCGACAAGCTGGGATATTACAGCGCTTTCGCTCCCGCTATAGCATGGGCGCCGGGACTTTACGGGAACGGATTTATTTCCCGCTTCCCGATAGTCGACGCTATAACCATACCTGTGCCCGACCCGGCAGACAAGAGCGAGCCTGTCTACTATGAAACGCGTTGTATTCTCCGCGCCACAATAGATGTCGGCGGCAGATATATCGATGTTTTTGTAACGCACTTCGGTCTCGCAAAGACAGAGCGCGCCAATTCAATAAAGCTCTTGCTCAGCTTTATCAAGGCGGCAAAAAATCCCGTTATTCTCATGGGGGATTTCAATGTTCAGCCTGATAATCCGGAGATGGAGCCGCTCATGAGCGCTATGCAGAACACCGGTGACGTACTCCCCGCGGGAACATATTCGTTCCCCTCTCACGGCGGATTTCTCGAAAAGCAGAGAGACGGCAGCTATAAGCCATATCCGAAGCTTCTCATCGACTATATCATGACCACACCGGAATTTACCGCGAGCGAGCAGACGGTGCATGAGGTTCGCGCTTCCGACCACAAGCCCTACAGCACGGTTCTCAACTTCTGATAATCTTGAAAAGGTGAAAAAACATGGCTGAACAGATTTATACCATACCTGTAAACGACGGCTTCCGCAACGCGCTGACGGGCGAGAAATATGACTGTCCCTTCTGCCTTATCTTTGATATGCTCGAGAAAAATGAGCTGGAGCTGATACTCGGCGCTTCCATGATGGAGCCGGATATCCGCATAGAAACAAACAAGCGCGGCTTCTGCCGTCATCACTATGATATGATGTACGCGGCGGGGAACAGGCTCGGGCTTGCGCTCATGCTGGAAAGTCACCTTGCCCATATAGAGAAGGAATATCTCACCGGCGGCGGACTTCTCGACGGCAAGGGAGAGAAGGAAGGTGCAAAGCTGAAGGCACTGGAAAATGACTGCTATGTTTGCCACAGGATAGAGGATAAGATAGACAAAATGTTCGGCACGGCGATATGGCTCTGGGAAAAGGAAGAGGAATTCCGCGACAAGGTGAAAAGTCAGAAATTCTTCTGTCTGCCGCACTATCGCAAATTCATAGAATACGGCAGAAATATGCTCTCAAAAAAGGATTTTCCCGAGTTTTACAAGACCGTGTCGAAGATAGAAAAGGCTTATATAGCCGAGATGGGCGGCGATGTTTCGTGGTTCTGCAAGAAATTCGACTATCGCTATGATGCAGAGCCGTGGAAAAATTCCAAGGACAGCGTTCCGCGCGCAATAAACTTCATAGCGGGCGGCAAAAATTCGTAAAAAATTAAAGCAACATAAATCAGAGGTGAAAACAAATGAACAAATTCAGACGCATAGGCATACTCACATCGGGCGGTGATGCTCCCGGTATGAACGCGGCTGTTCGCGCAGTCGCAAGAACGGCTCTTTCTCACGGCGTAGAGGTTTACGGCATATATGAGGGCTACGCGGGTCTTATCCATGATAATATGAAGCTCTTCTCAAATCCGAGCGAGCTTTCAAATATCATTTCCAGAAGCGGAACAATACTTTATTCCGCGCGTTGCCTTGAATTTCTCGATGAGGAATACCGCAAGAAGGCTGTGGAGCTCTGCCGCGAGAGACATATCGACGGTATAGTTGCCATCGGCGGCGACGGTACGTTCCGCGGTGCCACGAAGCTTTCGCTCCTCGGCATACCGACAATCGGCATCCCCGGAACTATTGATAATGATATCACTTCCACCGACTATACGATAGGCTTCGACACGGCTATGAATACCGTTGTCGACCTCGTGGACAAGCTCCGCGATACATGTGAATCCCATGCACGCTGCGATGTTGTTGAGGTAATGGGCAGATGGGCAGGTCATATCGCTCTGCGCACGGGTATCGCCTGCGGTGCTTCCGCCGTTGCCATACCCGAGATTCCTTTCGATGAGGAAAAAGCTATAAACGATATCATTGAGCAGAAGAAAAACGGCAAGCGCAGCTTTATCGTAATCGTTTCCGAGGGGCTTCCCGGATATGCCGAAAAGCTTGCAAAAACAATTCAGGAGCGCACAGGCATAGAGACAAAGTTTGCGCGTCCCGCTCATGTTCAGCGCGGCGGTTCGCCTACTCTTGTTGACAGACTCACTGCTACGGAAATGGGCGTTTACGCGGTGGAGAAGCTTTTTGAGGGCAAATCCGATATCGTTGTCTGCAAGGTCGATGATAAGATTTGCGATTTCGATATCACACGCGCTCTCATGGTTGACAGTATGTTCAAGGGCAAGCTCACGGCAGATGAGATAGCGGCGCTTTCTCCTGAGGATAAGGCTTGGGCAGAGGCTCGTTGCGAAAAGGTTCTTGACGGCATGAAGCGTCTCTACCATATCGCAAATATGGTAAAATAATTTTGCCAAAGCAAAAACAGATTCCGCGCATTTCCGCATGGAATCTGTTTTTTTCTGCGTCAGTGAGGAATGGCGAAAGCTTCGCTCATATTGTCATGTAAAGTTTATGAGGTTTTTTGCGTGTGCTTTTGTATATACCGTGTCATGAAAGTGTTATAATTTCGGTGAATACCCGCACAAAAGAAAAAAATTTCGATATTTGTTGACAAATTTTCGGAAATGCTATAGACAAGGCAGATTTTATGTGATACAATATATACAATAGCTTTCAAAATAACATTGTGGAGGCAGAGGAAAAAATGAGAGTAAGAAACGAAACTATCTACAACGAAAAAAAGGCGCGCATAATGGAAGCGTGCTTCAATTGCTATGCTGAGAACGGGCTACACGGAACGGGACTTTCCGCGCTTGCAAAGGCAGCGGGAATTTCAAAGGCGGCAATCTATACTTATTTTGAGGATGCCGATGCGCTGATAATCGAATCTACGGAATACTGCATGTCGAAAGTGGAAGACGAGTTTATGAAAAAGGCGCCCACCGACCCGCAGGATGTGAAGCGTTTTCTGGAGGAGGTTCCTTATTGGACTGCCAGGGAACACGGCAAAAAATACCGCCTGATGTATCAGGTTTATACACATCCTAAATATATAGAATACGGGAAGAAATTTTTTGAGGGCGTAAACGAGCGCTACACGGAATATGCAAAGCTTCTCGAGCCGAAGATCGGCATTCCTTACACCGTGATAACACCGCTCATCTTTATCTTTGTCCGTGCGTGCGTACACTATGCCATGTTTGAGGATGAATATTATCTTAAGACGCAGATGAATGTCATAAAAGAGGGCGTTTCGCTTTTCGCGGAAAAATATAATCCGAAGGCAAAAGCGGATAAGTAAAAAAGTGAATTATGATATGAAAAACTCCGGCAGGCTTTGTTACTTGCCGGAGTTTTTTTGATGTCTTTTTATGTGTACTGTGCTTGAACTATATCTCTTGTATGGGGTGGCATTACGGTGACCCGAAAAATACTTTAAGATACTTTTAATTAGTGTACTTTTCGATGACGAAAAGTACCAAAAGTCAGCAAGGAGGACTTGCGCCGTCCTCCTTGCGAACCACTGGCGGCGTGCACGAGTCAGTCGCACGAGCCATGCGTGGCGAGTGCGTGCGGTACGGGACAAAGAAAAAGTGGGTAGTTTTGCCGCTCTCCGCGGCTTCAGCCAAACCACGCGTGCGAACATATCACACGAAAAAGCCGAGCAGATTCGTGCACGCATTGTCCGCACGCCCGCCGGATAATGGGTGGCGCGGGCGCGGGTTGAGTTTGCGCGCTGACGGAATGAAAGTGCCATTTTTTATTTTGGCTGTAGTGCACTTGAATTATAACTTGTAGGGGTCGGCGTTACCCTGTTTCGGCGACGCCGACACACACGCTCTGCATATGTGTCAATTCCCACGACGACCCGTATGGTAGGGAAATTGACTGCTCTGCATATGTGTCATTTCCAATCGGCGACCCGCGAGACATTACCGCAGTTTTTCCAGCTCCGTTTCGAGCGCGGCAAATTTCGCCTCGCTCATTTCGCAGAGCGGCAGACGGCAGGTACCTACGTCAAAGCCGAGACGGTTCATCGCCGCCTTTACGGGGATAGGATTAGGCTCGGAGAAGAGCGCACTTATGAGCGGCAGATATTTTCTCTGGATTTCCGATGCCGCGGCAAAATTTCCCGAGCGCGCGAGCGAAACCATGCGGCTCACCTCTGCGGGACAGAGATTTGCGAGTACGGAAATCACGCCGCAGGCACCCGCCGCAATCATCGGCACGGCGATATCGTCATTCCCGCAGAAAACGGAAAAATCATCTCTAATCAGCCGCGATACGCGCATGAAATACGATATATCTCCGCTCGCTTCCTTGATGCCGATGATGTTTTCGTGCTCGCGTAGCACTTCAAGCGCGGAAACGGAAACGGAGCATCCTGTCCGCGATGGGACATTATAGATAATAATAGGAATATCCACTGCATCTGCTATGCTCACAAAATGGCGTATAATACCGATATCGTTTGCTTTATTGTAATACGGAGTGAGAACGAGAAGTGCCTTAGCTCCGAGCGCTTCGCATCTGCGCGCCTTTTCGACTGCCGCACGCGTGTCATTTGAACTGCAACCGATGATAAGCGGCATATCGCCCACTCTCTCCAGCGTGAAAAGTATCAGCTTTTCCGCTTCGGCTTCGGTTATTGTCGGGGCTTCGCCTGTCGTGCCGAGCAGGACGATACCGTCTGTGCCGTTATTCTTATGAAAATCGATAAGTTCCGCTATTTTCAGATAGTTTATTCTGCCGTCCTTATCAAACGGCGTTACAAGAGCGACAAAAGAACCGCTGTACATAAAAAATCACCTCATTGCCATTTTACGCAGATGAGGTGATTTTTGACATTGTCAAACGATATAAGGCTTGCTTTTTATAAGCAGGTCGGCGGGGGCGGGCTTGTCGAGCGCGAGCGTCCAGAGCGCTTCGGCGCGAAGCCCCTTTTCATATTGCGCGGCAAATGGGCTCTGCCTGTAGCCAGCGGGTTTTGCGAGGATGAAAAGCCTGCCTTTTTTGCTTATCTCGGAAGCTATGCGGCGCCCCGTTTCGCTTGCGGCAAGCAGGCTTGTATAGCTCACCTCACCGAAATCCGCATCTGTTATCCCGAGCAGAGCGAAGAGCATCGCGCGGTTTATCCGTGCCTCGGAATATGATTTTGTCCGCGCCGCGGCGATGAGCGAAGCCATATCGAATGAGGTGCGCGCGGCAGAGATAAGGCGGCTCGCAAGCTCCTCATTCATCTCGGAAAAGCGGCAGAGCTCATCCGCTTTTGCCATGCGAAGAAAGGCGGCAAACGGCAGGAAAAGGTTGTCTGCGCGCGCGATTTTTCCGCTTGCCATACAGTCGCGCAGGGTGTCCTCACCCGATTTTGTCAGCGGCGGGATTTTGCCCGAATATATCATGCCCCTCGCGGCGGAGGCGGAAATACAGCCCTCGCCTGCAGTATCGTTGTAGGCAAGTCCCTCGCGGCGCACGGTGTGCGGCACTATGCCGCTTTTTCGCCGCAGAAGCTCGCGGAGATACGCTATGCCGAGGATGTTATTTGAGCCGTCCAGCTCCGGCGCATCGCCGAAAAGCGAACGATATACTGAAAAAAACAGCCTGCCGTAGTGCGTGCCTTTTCCCTCTGCCGAAGCTTCGGCAAGTGCTCTGTCAAAGGCGATGCTGTTCATGTTTTCGGCGATTTTCATCAGTGCTTCCGCATCTCCGCTTTCACTGCCGAAGGAAAGCTCGGAAACAACACCCGCACGTTCTGCGATATCTACCCCCGCGCGGGAAAAATATTCGGCAGAAGCGGCGCAATAAGGAAAGGGAAGCTCCAGCACAAGGTCGGCACCGCCCGCTATCGCCTCACGCGCACGTTCATATTTGGAAATGACGGCAGGTATACCGCGCTGAGTGAAGCTGCCGCTCATCACGGCAATGACGGCATCGGAATTTTTCTTTACCTCGGAAATATGATATGCGTGCCCGGGATGAAAAGGATTATATTCACATATTACGGCGCTGATTTTCATAAAAATTCTCCATAATTTTGTTTTTAGCTATTGAAATTGTCGCAGACTTCCTGTATAATATTCAGTATAATGCAAAATTCAAATAAAATCAAGTCCAAACGGAGGTTTCATTTTATTATGTATGTTTTAGTAGTAAATGCAGGAAGCTCATCACTCAAATATCAGCTTTTTGATACGACGAGCGCCGCTGTTCTCGCGAAGGGTATCTGCGAGAGAATAGGTCTTGATGGCTTTCTTTCTCACAAGACGGCAGACGGCAGAAAACTTGAAAAAGAATTTCCCATGCCCAATCATTCCGTTGCCACAAGACTCGTTGTCGACACGCTCACCGATCCCGAGACAGGCTGTCTCAGTGATATGAGCCAGATCGAGGCTGTAGGTCACAGAGTAGTGCACGGAGGTCCGTACTTCTTTGAGAGTGTTCTTGTCACCAAAGAAGTGCTTGCAAAGCTGGAGCTCTGCCGCGATTTCGCGCCGCTTCATACAGGAGCGCACCTCATGGGAATCAAAGGCTGTACAGAGGTTATGCCGAATGTTCCGCAGGTGCTCGTATTTGATACGGCTTTCCATCAGACCATGCCCGAAAAGGCATATGTTTACCCCATTCCTTATGAAATGGTGGAAAAGAAGCACATCCGCCGCTACGGTGCGCACGGAACATCGCATCGCTATGTTTCCGGCGAGATGATAAAAATTCTCGGCAAGCCCGCGGAAGAGACAAAGATTATCACCTGCCATATAGGCAACGGTTCTTCCATCTCCGCCGTAAAGGGCGGCAGATGTATGGATACAAGCATGGGCTTCACGCCTCTTGACGGCGTTGAAATGGGCACGCGTTGCGGCTCTATTGACCCTGCCATTGTTCCTTATATCATGAAAAACGAGGGCTTCACTCCCGATGAAATGAGTAACTTCATGAATAAGAAGTGCGGCTTCCTCGGCGTATCGGGCGTATCCTCCGACAGCAGAGACCTTGAGGCGGCTGTCAAGGAAGGCAACGCACGCGCAAAGCTTGCCGTCGAGATACTCGGATATCAGATTCAGAAATACATAGGCTCTTATACGGCGGCTATGAACGGACTTGATGCTATCGTATTTACAGCGGGTATCGGTGAAAACAGCGCCGAAACGCGCGCCCGCGTATGCCACAATATGGAATATTTCGGCATAAAGATAGATGACGAGGTAAACAGCAAGACAAAAGGCTCTTCCGGCGTGACAGAGCTTTCCGCACCTGATTCCAAGGTGAAGGTATACATGATTCCGACAAATGAGGAACTTATGATAGCAAGAGATACAGAGAGTATAGTAAAGGCTCTTTGATTTGTGAGTATATGAAAAGCGGCGGGATGTAAATTCTGCCGCTTTTGCGTATGAGAGAGGATTTTTTGTACTTTTCGTCACTGAAAAATAAAGTAACTTTTCTTTTATCGCGCTTTTTCGTGACAAAAAGCGCGGCAAAAGTTATTTAAGAGGGCTTTCCTCCCTCTTAAAAAATACCCTCCGCGTGCACGAGTCAGTCGCGGGAGCCATGCGTGGCAAGTGCGTGCGGCAAAGGACAAAGTGAAAGTCGGCGGTTTTGCACTCTCCGCAATTTCAGCTATATCACGCGTGCGAACATAGCGCACGAAAAAGCCGAGCAGATTCGTGCACGCATTGCCTGCACGCCCGCTGAAAAAAAGAGGGGCGCGGGCGTGGATGAAGTCTGTGCGCGTACGTGATGGAGAGCACATCTTTTATTTCATCTACTGGCTATACTTTGGCTTTGCATGGTAGGGCGGAAATTGACCGATTTGCGGAGCAAACGCGGTCGGCGTCGCCGAGACAGGGTATTGGAGTTTGGCGAAAGTCTGGGTGCGAACATAGCGAGATAGAATTTATTTTGGCAATACACACATAGTAACTCCTCATCCGTCGCGGTAAACCGCGCCACCTTCTCCCACTGGAGAAGGCTATACCAAAAAATGCTTTTATCTGTTTTTACAGTAAAAAATACTTTTTCGACACTCTGTATTTTTTATTTTGGCTATTTGCGGTACATTGGTTTATACGGCGGTGGCAAGTCGCATGGAAACACAAAGCCACTTTCTCATTTTTCTCATCGCGGGATGCAAATCTGCCGAGTTTTGCGCCCGAAGTGGGGAGCGACCGCCGCATTATGAGAAAATATGGCGAAAAAAGCGGAAAATCGGAAAACTTTTTTCAAAATAATTGAAATAAACCTCTGTACAAAATGAAATTGATATGATATAATTATACTAAATACAATGGGCAAAGGGGCGAATTTTCTGAAAAAGCGTACGGTGTCACTGCTTCTTGCGGTGCTTGCTCTTGCCATGTGCTTGGCTTTTTTTACCTCATGCGGAAAAGAACAGAGCGCGGACAAGGCTTTCGGTGCGGCAATGGAGAGAGTGCGGAATTTTGATACGGACGGATTTTCGCAGTATTTTTCGGGCTCGGCATATTTTGATGCCGTTATGTCCGATATAGGCAAAGTTTCCGAGGGCGGCAGGGAAGCTCTGAAAACGCTCTATTCGGGTGTTTCATGGGAGATAACCGAGGTCGGAGCATCATCTCTTTCCGTGAAGTTTGTTTCGTTCGATTTCGATAAGCTTTCACGATATGTTGAGGATGCGTATGCGCTCGGAACAGGCATTGACAAGGCGGAGATACTCCTCTCTCTCGCAAGCGGCGGCAGACTTTCATCATACAGCGCGACATACGGGATAAAGGTAAACTTTGAGGGCGAGGGCGATGGAATAAAAATCCCTTTTGACACGGCGAGAAACAACGATTTTGTAAATGCGCTCGGTCTTTCCCGAATGGTAAGCCTTTTTGCAAAATAAGAAAAGAGTCAGTATGGAGAGAAAAAGAAATTACCGCGATGAACGCGAAGCATCAGGCGAGGACTCATCTGTCGTAGTCGGCAGAAATCCTGTTCTTGAGCTTCTTTCAAGCGGTGCACAGATAGAAAAAATATATATTCAGCGCGGAGAGCGTGAGGGCTCGGTGAAGAAGATTTTCGCTGAGGCAAAGGCTCGCGGCATTCCTGTTTCGGAGGCTGACAGGCACAGGCTCGATACCCTCGCCGCGGGGAACGCTCATCAGGGCGTTGCCGCCATTGCCGGCGGCAAAGAATACTCGAGCATAGAGGATATTGCCGCCGCCGCAAAGGAAAAGGGAGAAAAACCGCTCATCATCGTTTGTGACGGAGTGGAGGACCCGCACAATCTCGGCGCGATAATACGAAGTGCCGAATGCGCGGGCGCACACGGGCTTGTGATAAGCAAGCATCGCAGTGCCGCCATCGGGCAGACAGTGCAGAAATCCTCTGCGGGCGCGGTTACATTCCTGCCGATTGCCAAGGTGAACAATATCGCCTCGGCGATAGACGAGCTGAAGGAGCTGGGCATATGGACCTTTGCCGCGGATATGGACGGTGAGTCTTATCTCGCGACGGACTTTAACTGCCCATGCGCCATTGTCCTCGGAAGCGAGGGAAGCGGCGTTTCCAGACTTGTCCGCGATAAATGTGACTTTACCGTATCGATACCGATGCGTGGAAGGATAAATTCTCTGAATGTTTCCGCCGCCGCCGCCGTTCTTGTTTTCAAAGCGGCGGAATGCAGATAAAGCGGCGTTTCAGATTAAAAAATAAAGTAGACGGAGGTATACTATGGCAAATAGCGTTGATACCGGAAAAAACGGCGATTTCGCAAAGGACCATTCCACGACCGATTTGCTTCGCAGGCTGAATTCTCAGTTTGATGCGGACAAGGTTGCCGCGGAAAAGCGCAGAGCGGACAGCCTTGCCAAGGGCGACATGGACACGGAAGAGAAGAGCGATGACTATATTTTTGACGGAACTTCCATGACCGATGAGGAAAAGGCAGAGAGTGACGAATTCAAGAGCCTTTATGAAAAGTATCTCGGCAGATCCGAGCAGAATGCGACAGCCGATGAGCCTGTAAAGGAAGAGGAAAACGCGTCCGATAGCGCAGACGGGGAGACCGCACCTCGCGGCGAAGAGCCAAACGCGATATCCGGTGCGACTTCGGGCGAAAGCAGTCAGAAGCGTACGCTTTTCGATATGCTTGCCTCGCTCATTCCCGACTCCGACAAGGAGGGTAAGAAATCAAAGCAGGCGGCAGACAGCACCGATGAAAAACCGGCAGATGAGCAGAAGCCGCTTCTCACCGAGGTTGAAAACGACCTGGATCTCTCTGTTTTCTCCAGCCGCAGTGACGGTGAAATATGGAAGGCTCCTGTCAAGGATTCCGAGCCGGCAGAAGAGCCCGAAACGGCAGAAGAGCCCGAAACGGCAGAAGAGCCCGAAACGGCAGAAGAACCCGAAAAATCCGCAGACAATACGCCTGTAGGCGACATCATAAAGCTGAAGCTTGATGATGACGCATCGGAGCCCGAGGGAGCACACGATGACGCTGACGAGACGGAAGCGGGTGAAAAACCCGAGGAAAAACCCGAGGAAGAATCCGAGGAGGCTGCACCGGAAGCCGAGGAAACGCCGAAGGCAGATGACGATTACAGCACAGACGATGAAAACGCCTATACCGAGGAGATAATCGAGCGCTACAATAATACGGAGATGCTCGAGCCTTATCAGCCGAATACCGAGGTAAAGGAAGAGCCGGATGACGATGAAAAAGAGGCTGATGATCCCGACAGGGACACGGAAATAATGATGGCTTTCGGTCTCGACCCGAGAAGAGCCGACAAGAACGAAACGCCGAAAAAGATATTCGATGATTATCCCTTCTCGGCGACTGTACAGACGACCGCTACCGATATTCCCTCTGTCGACGGAAATACCGAGGATGACGGAAACGTAGCCGAAACGGATGAAAGCACCGAAAAGAAGCCTTCCGTATCATACGAATATAAATCGTTTGACCAGACAAAAGAGGTTTTCGACAGATACAAGCAGAAATATTCCATGGCAAAGGTTCGTATAGGAATCGCCGCTTTCTTCGCAGCAGTGCTTTTCATTATCGAGTGCATTCCCGCGATAGGGGAGGCTCTCGGAATGACAGGCTTTATCCTGCTTGATTTTGCGCTTACATTCCTCTGCGCATTCTTTGCCCTTGGCAAGCTTGTCGGCGGTGTTCGTTCGCTCGTGGTGAAAAAGCCGGACGGAAATGCGTTTATTCCCGCCATGTTCCTTATTTCATTTGTGACAACGCTTTCCGCGCTTTTTGCGGGAGACGATACGGTGCTCCGCTTCTATAACTTCACATTCGCATTCTGCGTGCTCTTTTCCGCGATAGCTTCGTATATCGGAATACGCAAGGAGATATACACCTTTAATATAATATCTTCAAAGAAGAGAAAGCTTGTCCTCGCAAGAGCCGCGAGAGAGGACAGTGTGGAAGAGCGCGCCGGCTTTGCAAGACATATCGAGGACGATGCGGAAATATATAAGACGCGCGAAGCAAAATTCATAGACGATTTCTTCGCGAGAAAAAAAGAATATCCAAAGGAAAAGAAGATAATCGGCATACTTCTTGCCGCATCCGCCGCTGTTTCGCTTATTGTATTTGTACTCTCGCTTACCGTAGGGAAGGCATCGTTTTTTGAGAGTATGACGAATATGTATTTCACAATGCTGATGTGCGCGCCTGCCTCTGTGCTTGTTTCTTATACATATGCGGCATATCTCGCCTCTATCCGTGCTTATTCTTACGGCGCGGCTATCGTCGGTGATACTACACCCGAGGAATATGAAAAGGCGGGCGTGATATCTTTCGGTGACAATGTAGCTTTTCCTGCCGATAAGCTGAGAATAAGAAGTGTCAAAATTTTTGAAAACAACAGCATAGAGGATGTAATCTATCTTGCTTCGAGCGTTTATTCCAAGCTGGGAGGTCCGCTTGCCACGGTATTCCGCAAAGCTGCGCTTGACGGCATCACCGCGGATAATGTTGAAATTTTGTCTCTTGCCGAAAACGGTGCCGAAGCTACCGTAGACGGACATTCAGTAGTTATCGGTCAGCCCGCATATATGGACAATCAGTGCTACAGCACCACTTATGAAGCGGGAGATGAGCTCTATGAGGGCGATACAAACAAGCGTATTCTTTACCTCGCAAAGGACAATTCCGTAATAGCAAAATTCTATCTGCAGTATAATGCATCATCCGATTTCATCTATATCGTAAGGCACCTTTCGGAGCAGGGCATCTGTACCGCTGTGACAACTGCGGATCCGGGGCTTGACAGTGCATTGTTAAATAAGAACAAGCTCAGCCCCGATGCTTATCCCATAAAGATAATAAAGCCGATGATGCCGCAGGAGGAAATGGAAAGAGTATCCGCTCACGATGCCGGAATTGTATCAAATCACGATGCAAAGGGTCTCATCAAGACGCTCATTGCCTGCGAGAAAACGAGAAATATCGGCAAGACAAATCTTGCCATAAAGTTTATTTCCATGCTGGTGGCTACTGCACTGACGGTGCTTCTCACGGTGACGGGAAATTATGATAAGATGCTTCCTTTCTATCCCGCACTCTATCAGCTTTTCTGGATGATACCGATGTATCTTGTCTCAAAGATTTATATCTGATAAGTGATGAAAACACCCGCTTGCGAAAGCAAGCGGGTGTTTTGCGCTATTTTCTGCTGTATCTGTTCCGTCTTGTGGCGGCGGGTTCTGTTGTCTCTGCCGTTTCTGTCGCCTCTGTATCTTTGCTTCGCCATCTTTGCCACCATGATTTTTTCTTTTCCGATGTTTTTGTGTCGGTTGTCTCGTCGGGGAAATTTGTTCTATCGCCCGGCAGTTTTGAGGTTGATGCGGGCGGTGCTGTCGTTGCGGTCTGCGCGGGTTCTGTCGTCGCCGTTTCGGTGCCGCTTTCCGTCGTTTCCTCTGTTTCGGGTTCGTCCGGCATCAGATAATGCTCGGCGCATATGCGATTATAGGCGAGGGTGCGGCGGGATGTTCCGAAATATTCGCCCGATGCCGCCATGCTCTGAAAGAAAGCATCGCATGCGGCACAGGAGGGAATCATGCCGCAGGGAAGCTGCCTGTACATATACTGCGCGTCCGTTACCGAGACCTGACACGGAAACGAGCGCGAATAATTTTTCACGAGCGCTATCTGCCGTATATTTTCGCGCGGGCATTTGTCACAGGCGATGCAGTGTGTTTTGCAGTCGTAATCCACAAGGATATGCGCATCGCATTTTTCCGTCGGCTCGGTGCCTTTTATGAAATAACCGAGCTCCACTCTGTTCCCGCGCGGGTCGAGGGCGCAGGCAGGGCATGGGAGCTTGCCCGAGTCGCGACAATAGAGAACGGAAACGATGTTGCTTTCTGTCTCTGCGGAAACGGCTTGTGCAGGGCTTTTCAGCAGATTTTTGCTTTGCAGAGCCGTCATCACCCGGTCAAAAACCGCACTTGCGGGATTGCCTGTATAAGTGCCGATATCGCGCGCTTCCTTATAGCCGTACCATACGCCGCATACATATCCGCCGCGAGTATATCCGATAAACCAGCGGTCGGTATTGGCGCCGGAGGTTCCGGTTTTGCCGGCAATCGGCAGTACTTTTGCAAGGGCGATATTGCTTGCCGTGCCGTGAGTGACGACATTTTCCATGAGCCGAGTCATTATCTCGGCATTCTCGGGAGAAATGATTTCGCGGCTGTTTTGCTTTTTTTCGAGCAGAATATCGCCATTTTTGTCGAGAACCTGCGTGTAGGTTCTTGCCCGCGAGCCTTTTCCCCCTGCCGCGAACATAGTATATGCCGCCGTCATTTCGCGCACGGAAACGCCGACGCTCGTTGCACCGAGTGCAAGCGGCGCGACAGCCATATCGGTAAGAGAGCCGCCCGTGGGCAGTTTCTTACGCTCCGTCAGAGTAGAAAGCCCCGCCTTTTTGCAGAAGTAGAACGATTTCGATATGCCTACCTGTTCAAGAACCTTTACGGAAACGGTGTTTATCGATTTCTCAACGGCGGTTTTCACATTTGTGATGCCCGAGTAAATGCGCGGGTTGTTCTTCGGCCATGGAATATATTTCTCGCCTGACTTGCGGAATGTGCACGGCACATCGTCAAAGACGCTCGACCATGTTATGATACCGGATTCGAGCGCGGGCGCATAAACGCTTACCGGCTTTATCACCGACCCGGGCGAACGGAGCATCTGCGTGGCGAGGCAGAAGAGCCTGTCCGATTTCTTTTCTCCTCTGCCGCCTACAAGCGCCACGACATTGCCGTTTTCGCTGTCGACTATCACGCAGGAGGATTCTGCGGAGTAGCCGCTCGTATTTTTCGGGAAATTTTCGTCATGGAGATAGATATTTTCAAGTTCTGCCTGAATTTCGGGGCGCATAGTGGTATATATCGAGAGTCCGCCGCAGTATATCAGCGAGGATGCCGCCGCGCGGCTGTAGTCTTTTTCATCGCAGAGGTCTTTTATTATATCTTCGATGACGGCATCGGTAAACCATGAATTATGCGCGCCGTCCCTTTTAGGGTCCGAAATATTCAGCGAGAGCGGGGTAGCGACTGCGCTTTCATATTCCGCGTCGCCTATCATTTCCAGCTCATACATGCGGGAGAGGACGGTATTTCGCCGCTCAAGGCATGCGTCGGGATTTGAAATCGGGTCAAAATGCGAGGGATACTGAATGATTCCCGCGAGCGTCGCCGCCTCGGTGAGCGTGAGGTCTCCCACCTCGCGCGAAAAATATTTTTCCGCCGCGGTTTTTATGCCGTAGCAGCTGCGCGAGAGGTAGACGGTATTCAGATAAAGCTCGAGAATGCGCTCCTTCGGCATTGTCTTTTCGAGGGCGACGGCGCGCTTTATTTCTGTCAACTTCCGCTTTACGGTTACGGAATTTTCGCCTGTCAGATTTTTTATCAGCTGTTGCGTTATTGTCGAGCCGCCGTAGTTGTTTCTGCCGAAAAAGCTGAGGACAGCGCCTGCCGTGCGCTTTGGGTCAATACCCTTGTGCGAATAGAAGCGATGGTCTTCTATCGCGATAAAGGCGTTTTTCACCCGCTGCGGGATTTCGTTTTCAGATATCCATATTCTGTTTTCCGTGCCGAAAAGCCGCTCGTTTTCAAGCTCTATCGGCGTTCCGTCTGCCGAAACGGCATAGATTTTTGTCGTGAGATTTTGCCCGAGAGCAAGCGATTCTATATCAAGCTCATCGGAAATACCGTATTTCATATAAAGAAGAAATGCGCTGATGCAGATGAGCGCCGTGAGCAATACGACGAGCAAAAATCCTAAGATAAAATTACGAAATTTATGTGTTTTTGTCAGAATTATCACCTCTTTACATGAATATTATGTTTTTCTCTGTCAATAATATGTATCGCAAAGATGATGGAAAAAAGAGGCAGGAGGTTGATAAAATGGAGGAAAGGTACAGACTTTCGGCAGGAGTGACGGCGCTTATCTGTATGGTATCGCTGATTATTTCGGTTATAACTATGGTAGTGTGCCTCAGCATGCGCGCCGATATGCCGAAAACACTCGAGAGCGTCACGGCAAGCGAGAGTACGACTACGGGCAATCCCGTTTCGCCGATATATTATGTAGGCTTGCATGATGAAAAGATAGTCGTCAGCACGCCGGAGGGAGATATTGTCCGCGAGCTTGATGCGAAAGCGGAGTTTCTGCCCGAGAGCGAGAGGGAAATGCTTCGGCTCGGTATAGCGGTATATTCAAGCGAACAGCTCTATTCCGTGATAGAAAATTATATGGAATAAAAAATATCGGCGTTATTTCACGCCGATATTGAATTTCAAACAAAATATTTTGAATTGTAAAAACAGACTGAGATACCCTTTTATACAGCCTTCTCCTGCGGGAGAAGGGGGACCGCGATAGCGGTGGATGAGGAGTAAAATTGATATTTCAAAAAATATTATTGCGATTTGCTAACAAACACCTCATCCGTCAGCCTGCGGCTGCCACCTTCCCTCGTCTCGGCGACGCCGACACACATGTTTCACATATGTGACCTTCCCCCACTGGGGAAGGCTTTTTTAGTTGCTATTTCTACGCATCAACAAAACTTATTCTAAATTTAGCGCTTTTCGACAAGTCAGGCGCTCCTCGGCGGAGCGTTTTTTTTCAAAAAAATCAAATTTTTCGGGAACCGAAAGCGAAAATCATACACTTCTTGAGCGAAAGGGGATGAAACAGGATGAAAACAGGTGAAAATCTCGCCGAGCTTCGCATACACGAGTTTGCCTCGGAATATTTCGGGCGGATATATTATTACTGCCTGAAAAAGACGGGCGGAGAGGCGGAAGCCGCCGAGCTTTCGCAGGAGACGGCGCTCGCCGTGATAGAGCAGCTCCGCCGAGGCGCCTGCCCCGAGAGCTTTTCCGGTTGGGTCTGGCAGATAGTGCGCAATATCTACAGCCGCTGGGCAAAGAGGAAGCATGAGCGAAGCGAAAAATTCGATGACGGCGATATTTCGGAATATGAGATAGCGGACGAAAGCGATTTCGTTTCCGATATCATAAAAAGAGAAGATATCGCGCTTATCCGCCGCGAGCTGGCTTTCATCCTTTCGGAATACAGAGATATTCTTGTCATGTACTATGTGCATGGCAGGCGTATTTCCGAGATAGCCGATAAAATGAATATCCCCGAAGGCACGGTCAAGACAAGGCTTTTCCGTGCGAGACAAAAACTGAAAGAAGGTATGAATATGGCAAGAGAATTCGGAAAAAGAAGTTATAATCCCGAAGAGCTGAGCTTTTCGTCATCGGGAAATCAGCCGTCGGGTCTTCCGTGGAGCGCGGTGAGGAGAAAGATACCTGTAAATATCCTCTGCGAGGCAAATAACAATCCATCTACTATCGAAGAACTGGCAATAGAACTCGGCATAGCCGTGCCTTATATGGAGGAAGAGGTTTCGCTTCTCGAAGAAAGCGAGCTTCTCCGCAAGATAGACGGCGATAAGTATATCACGAGCTTTTTCATCGCGCCGAAAGAGTGCAGAGAAGAGGTAAACGCACTCTGCGAGGATTTCGCCTATGAAAATTATAAGAAATTCTGGCAGGTGGCAAGCGATTTCGTAGCGGGGCACTATGCGGAGTTTATCGGCGAAAGCACCATGAGCGAGCAGGATGCGACGATGTTCTTCTCCATGAAGCTTGCAGACAAAGTGAAAGAGGCAAGCAACGGCACCGTATGGAACAGATACAAGAGAAAAGACGGCGGCAACTGGGGATTTGTCGGATATGAGCAGGGCGCAAGACGCGGCAGAATAGATGCGTGCGGCTTCAGCGACAACGGAATGATTACATGCAATGACGGTAATAAGTTGGAATTGCGCGGCTATGTCAATGACGACGGCAGTTTCGGAAAGCAGATTTATAAAGATCACTGTTTTAATATTGATTCAAAAGATTTAGCAGTAATCCGCGAGCTTGTGAAAAACGGATACAGCACAGAGGGCTTCACCGATTCACAAAAGAGTACACTTGATAGGTTCTGCGACAACGGCTACTTTGTAAAGGACGGCGACAGATACAAGCCGGCAGTGCTGGTTTTCGAGGGAGATAAGCTGAGTGAACTTATGAATCTTATGATAGGCGAGCACAGGGAAGAATACGATGCTCTTATGGCGGCGATGAAAAAACTTCATGACGACGCGGTCGCCGTAATATCGAAATACAGCATGCCTTATTTCAAGGACGATTTCGTTTATTATGTTGCAATGATGCTTTACAGGATGAGAGGCTATGTTGCGGCTCTTGTAAAAGACAATGGACTTTACACCGGCGGAAACGGCGATTTCGGCTATTTCAGCTATACAAAATAAGGTCAGACAGCGTTTTATGCAACTGTATAAAATCGGCAGAGGGCATTCCCTCTGTCGATTTCTGCTTTCGCGGAGCTTGCGGCAAATTTTTGTTGACAAACAGTCGCGTTTGTGATATCATGATGGAGCATTATTTTAAAAAAGAGGGATGAAAATGGGCACGATAGAGCTGATTCTGCTTTCGGTCGGACTTGCCATGGACGCATTCGCCGTTGCAATATGCAAAGGGCTGAATATGCGCAAAATGAACTACAAAAACGCGCTGATACTCGCGCTTTTTTTCGGAGGTTTTCAGGCGCTGATGCCGGCGATAGGCTACCTGCTCGGAAAACAGTTTGAAAAATACATAACCTCAATAGACCACTGGATAGCTTTCATCCTGCTCTCCATAATCGGTATACAGATGATAGCGGAATCTTTCAAAAAGGACGAGGATAAAGAAGAGGACGCGGACAAGCTGAATCTGAAGGAATATTTCATGCTTGCCATCGCCACGAGCATAGACGCACTCGCCGTGGGCATTTCGCTTGCCTTCCTCAGCGTCAGCCTTGTGAAGTCCGTCAGCTTCATCGGCATCATAACATTTGCAATTTCCTTTGCGGGCGTTTTCATCGGAAACAAATTCGGTGCGTGCTTCAAAAGCAAGGCAGAATTTGCGGGTGGTGCGATACTTATACTCATCGCGCTGAAAATACTGCTCGGGCATCTCGGAGTTATAAATTTCTGAAAATAATAAAAAACGACACCGTAAAAAAATATGCACCCCAAAAGTCAGACACTTATGGAGGTGCATATTTTTATGTGCAAAAAAGGGCGATTTTGCATCTGCCGTTTTTGTTGCAGGCTTTCAGCCTTTCCGGTACCATGCCCTTATACGGCTGACTGTTGCAGCTTATTTTTTCATTGTCATTATCCTGTCGATAACCGCACCATCGCCGCGGCTGACAACTATGCTCGGAGATGCAAGATAAAGCTTGCCGATGTGCAGGTTTTCAAAGTGAATTTCGGAAATCCCGCCGTGCACGGTGAGCGCCTCGAGATCTGCGCCTGTAAAGGCGTCAGCAGATACTTCCAAGGCATCTTTCGGGATGGTGTAATTCTTTTCTGCGTGGGCGGCAGGGAAGCGTATGAGCATTGCTTTATCCTTTGAGAAAAGCACGCCGTTTTCGCTTGCGTAGACATTGCTTTCGCCGCTGACATCAATGTGTGTGAGATTGTCGGCAAAGAATACAGATGTGCCCGACGACTTATGCGAGGGGTTGATATTTTCAAGCGAAGCCGGCACATATATGCTCTCCGCGCCGTCGCTTACTTCGGCGAAAACCGATTTTATTCCCTCGGCGAAAATGAGTTTTTTCAGAGGCGCGCCGGTTTTGTTTTCGATGAATATTTCCGCGGGCAGGTCTATGCTTCTGCCATCGAGCATGAAGGCGGGCTCGAGCATAAATTCGGAGCCGGAGATTACAGTGATTTCCGTTATCTCGATTTTCCCATATACGGCACTCTCGGTGTAGTATTTATATTTTACGCTGTAGCTTCCGTATTCGTTTTCAAAAGCCGCCTCGCGCTCCTCATGCGCATATTCCGGCATGCCCGTGGTAGTGGTGACGATGGTTTCGACAGCGGTTGTGGTGTTTGTTGTTTCTGTCATTGTATCTGTCGTCGCTATTGTTGTCCCTATTGTTGTTTCTATCGTTGTCGCTATTGTTGTTGCTGTTGTTTCTATCGTTGCTTGTGTCGTCGTGTCGGCTATGCCGTGGTTGCCGGTGGTGCTGCCGTCGGTGCTTTCATATGAGAAAGTACTTTCCGACGAAGCTGTGGTGGGCACGGGATTGAATATCCTGTCCAGATTCGGCACAACGGCTATTGCGGCGATTACGATAACGGCGCATATCATGAGCGAGGCAGGCGAATAAATGAATTTGAAATTCCGCTTTTTCGCTTCTTTTTGCGGTATATTTTCCTTTGCCGCCGCTTCTATTTTGTCCCAGCTGTCGGGCGCTTTTTCACGCATGGCACTTTTCAGATATTTTTCAAATTTTTTCATTCTCCTCACCTCCTGTTATAATATATTTGCCATCCGCAGTACATCAGCCAGGTGTACACGGCAGGTT
>ERZ779851.1212-NODE-1212-length-23638-cov-11.000890_pt1 | contig 23638 bp, 19 predicted proteins | sample MGYA00511094_ERZ779851 | MGnify/ENA primary metagenome ERZ779851 (study PRJEB29588, sample SAMEA2155512) | human gut metagenome | biome: human gut; feature: human-associated habitat; material: faeces | place: Denmark | collected 2008/2010 ...
CGGCGCGGGTATTGGACGGGAAGCAGCGGCTTGAAGTGCTGCATGGGCTTTTCCACCCGGACGGGGAACGCTTCAACTTTGCGTGGGAATGGCTACCCGTAAGCGGCCTTTCCGTCAAAGACTTTATTGCCCCGTCCTCTTTCCGTTTTGGCGACGGGCGAATGTTTCAAATGGGCGGGAAGTTTGGCGCGGTTTCCTTTTTGCAGATTGCCGCGCCGGAACTTTCAGACCGTATGCTTGCCGACTTCATGGAAGCGGAAAACGGGATTGTCGTCAATCTGCACATTCAGAGTATCGACCACAACGAAGCAATCAAGACGATTAAGCGCAAGATTACCGACCTTGACCGTATGAAAATCGAGGAACAGAAAAAGGCAATCCGCAGCGGCTACGATATGGATATAATTCCGTCCGACCTTGCCACCTACGGCGGCGAAGCGAAAAACCTTTTGCGGGATTTGCAGAGCCGGAACGAGCGAATGTTTTTGCTTACGCTGTTAGTTTTGAATGTGGCAGACACAAAGCAGAAATTGGACAACGACGTATTTCAGGCCGCAAGTATCGCACAGAAATACAACTGTATGCTCACCCGCCTTGACTACCGGCAGGAACAGGGGCTTATGTCCTCTATCCCATTGGGCGAAAACCTAATCCAAATCCAGCGGGGCTTGACGACTTCCAGCACCGCCATTTTCGTCCCCTTTACGGTACAAGAGCTGTTCCAAAGCGGCGAAGCGTTGTATTACGGCTTAAACGCCCTTTCCAACAACATGATTTTGTGCGACCGAAAGAAGCTGAAAAATCCCAACGGCTTGATACTCGGCACACCGGGCAGCGGCAAAAGTTTTTCTGCAAAACGCGAAATCACAAACGCTTTTCTTATCACGTCCGACGACATTATCATTTGCGACCCCGAAGCCGAATATTACCCCCTTGTCGGACGTTTGAAAGGACAGGTTATCAAGGTTTCGCAGAACAGCACGCAGTACATTAACCCGATGGATATAAACCTCAATTACAGCGAGGGCGACACGCCCATAGCCTTAAAGAGCGATTTTATCCTTTCCTTTTGCGAGTTGATTATGGGCGGCAAAAACGGGCTGGAAGCGGTTGAAAAGACTTTGATTGACCGCGCCGTTATCAGCGTGTACCGCAGCTACCTTGCAGACCCGAAGCCGGAGAATATGCCGATTTTGGGCGACCTCTACAATGAAATCAAGAAGCAGCCGGAAAAGGAAGCGCAGCGTATCGCGTCGGCATTGGAACTCTATGTAAATGGCAGTTTGAACGTGTTTAACCACCAAACAAACGTTGACATTCACAACCGCCTTGTCTGCTTTGATATTAAAGAACTCGGCACCCAGCTACGAAAACTCGGTATGCTCATTGTCCAAGATCAAGTTTGGAACAGAGTTACCATAAACCGCAGCGAAGGCAAGGCGACGCGGTACTATATCGACGAGTTTCATTTGCTGCTCAAAGAGGAACAGACCGCAGCGTACAGCGTTGAGATTTGGAAGCGTTTTAGAAAATGGGGCGGTATTCCGACAGGTATCACCCAAAACGTGAAAGATTTGTTATCGTCCCGCGAGGTGGAGAACATTTTTGAAAACAGCGATTTTGTGTATATGCTCAACCAAGCCCAGGGCGACAGGGAAATCCTTGCAAAGCAGCTTAACATTTCGCAGCAGCAAATGACCTATGTAACCCATTCCGACGCGGGCGAGGGGCTTATCTTCTATGGCAACGTGATTTTGCCCTTTATTGACCGTTTCCCGCAAGATACGGAACTCTATCGTGTAATGACGACCAAACCCGGCGAGGTGTCGGCATGAGGATAGAAATGGACAAAATCTATTGCGGCGACAGCTTGCAGGTGCTTCAAACCTTGCCGGAAAATGCAGTTGATTGTTGCGTAACGTCCCCACCCTACTATGCCTTGCGGGACTACGGCGCAGACGGGCAGATCGGACGGGAAGCAACGCCGGAAGAATATGTTTCCCGCATTACGGCGGTATTCCATGAGGTAAAGCGGGTGCTTACGCCGGAGGGTACTTGTTGGCTGAATATCGCGGACACTTATTGCGGCACAGGCAGCAAAGCCGACCACCAAGACCCCAAATACCCCAAAGGCAGGAACGGGCAGCAAGTGGCGTTTAACCACCGCGCCCCCGGCTGCAAGCCCAAAGATTTAATTGGTATTCCGTGGCTTGTAGCCCTCGCCTTGCGGGGCGACGGTTGGTATTTGCGCAGTTCTATCATTTGGCACAAAACAAACCCCATGCCGGAAAGCACGCGGGACAGGCCGACCCGCTGCTATGAATATGTGTTTCTGCTTACCAAGTCAAAGAAGTATTATTACGATTGGCAAGCAGTAGCCGAGCCGATAGCCCCCACAACGGCGGGGCGGCTGAAAAGCGGAGTTAGCAAAGGAAATAAGTATAACGTTACTGTTCCGGGGCAAAACCAACCGCAGAAAATCAACCGCCCCCGCGAAAAGGGCGCATACGCCGACGAGTTGATTTCTCCCGTCCGCAGCCGCCGCAACGTTTGGCAGATTAACAATGTCGGCTATCATGGCGGGCATTTCGCAGCATACCCGCCCAAACTTGCGGAAACGTGCATTTTGGCGGGCTGTCCCATCGGCGGGATTGTCCTTGACCCCTTTTTCGGCAGCGGCACGACGGGCATGGTAGCAAAACGGCTTAACCGCCGCTATATCGGCATTGAGTTAAACCCCGACTATTGCGAACTTGCAAAACAGCGGATTGGAGGTGATGAAGATTGAGCAAGGAACTGAAAGCCCCCGACAAGGTAACGCAAAAAATGACCCGCGACGGTGCGGTTGCGGAAAACCTCACGACGGGCGAAACGTCCAGTATCAGCGAAAGGCCGCAGGAAGAAAACTATTCAGCCCCCGCAGGGGTGGCAGCGGAAAAGGTTGTGCAGCATATCGGCGCAGAGATTGAGCGACACGCAGCAAAAGGCGCGGAGAAAAAAGCCCTTGACGCGACGCAGCCTAAAACCCATTCTTCCCGCTTGCAGTTTTCCGAAGCGGAACGGGCAACGCCGGAACTTCAAAAAGCGATCAAGAAATCGGATAAGGCGGCAGACTGTTTAGACGCAGCGCGGGCGGCTATCCCCAAGCAGACCAAAATCAAGAAAGAGCGCGTTTTTGACGAAGCGAAAGGCAAGGCAAAGACGCGCCTTTCCTTTGAAAAGACGGATAAGCCCCCAAACGGCAAGTTGCGGCATAACCCCTTATCCCGTCCGGCACAGGAGTTAAACAGTACCGTACATGGGAAAATCTACGAGGTAGAGAAAGAAAACGTCGGTGTGGAAAGCGGGCACAGGGTAGAACTTGCGGGCGAGAAAGCGGGCGGTATGGCGGCGCGGGCAGTTAAGGGCGGCATACGCCGCCATAAGCTGAAACCCTACCGGGCAGCGGCGGCAGCGGAAAAACAAGCGGTAAAGGCAAACGCAGATTTTCTCTATCAAAAGGCGTTGCACGATAACCCCGCGCTTGCGCACTCCAACCCCATTTCCCGTTTTTGGCAGAAGCAGCGCATTAAAAAGCAGTATGCAAAAACGCTGAAAGCGGGCGGCAAAGCGAAAAAAACCGCTGAAGCCACCGCAAAGGCGGCGAAGAAAACCGCGCAGGAAACCAAACGGGCGACGTTCTTTGTTGTCCGGCATTGGAAAGGCTGCTTGATTGTGGGCGGGATTGCCTTTATCGTGCTGCTGCTTTTCGGCGGGCTGTCCTCTTGCTCCCTCTTTGGCGGCAACAGCGGCAGCGGCTTGATTGCGTCGTCCTATCTCTCCGAGGACGCGGATATAACGGGCGCGGAAAGCGCGTATGCCGCTATGGAAGCCGAGTTACAAGATATGCTGGACAATATCGAAAGCGAATACCCCGGCTATGACGAATACCGGGTAAACGCGGACGAGATCGAGCATGACCCCTATGTGCTAATTTCTATCCTTTCCGCGTGGCATGAGGGCGTGTTTACACTCGATGAAGTGCAAAGCACCCTTGAAATGCTCTTTGAGAAACAGTATATCTTGACGGTCGAGGAAGAAGTACAGGTACGCTACCGCACCGAAACAAGGACGGACAGCGAGGGCAACCCCTATACGGTTGAAGTCCCCTATAACTATTACATTCTTCATGTGGATTTGGAAAACTTCAACCTCTCCCATGTCCCCGTTTACATCATGGGCGAAGAACAGCTATCCATGTACGCTATGTATATGTCGTCGCTGGGAAACAGACCCGACCTTTTCCCGCAATCCGGCTATGTGTCTAAATACTATGAAAACCCGCCCGCCGATTATGAAGTACCCGCCGCGCTGCTGGGTTCCGATGAAAAGTTTGCGCGGCTCATGGAGGAAGCAGATAAATACGTCGGTTTTCCCTATGTGTGGGGCGGCAGCACCCCGGAAACCTCTTTTGATTGCAGCGGCTTTGTGAGTTATGTATTGACGAACAGCGGCCTATACAATACGGGCAGACTTGGGGCGCAAGGGCTTTACAACATCTCAACCCCTGTTTCTAACCCGCAGCCGGGGGATTTGGTGTTCTTTACGGGTACATACGACACCCCCGGCGTTTCCCATGTGGGGATTTATGTGGGCGAGGACGGGGACGGAAGCCCCGTCATGCTGCATTGTGGCGACCCTATCCAGTATTCAAAGCTGGACACCAGCTATTGGCAATCCCACTTTTACGCCTACGGGCGGTTAAATTACAATTAAAAGGAGTTGAAAAATGAATATTGTATCTTTTGGCGGCGGCACGAATAGTGCCGCCTTACTTATTGGCCTATACAAGCACAAAATCCCGATTGACCTTATCACCTTTGCCGATACGGGCGCGGAACACCCGCATACCTATCAATTTATCGAGATAATCAATCAATGGCTTGCGGAACACGGTATGCCGCAGATTACCGTTGTGCAGTATGTTGACCGCTACGGCAACCGCCTATCTCTTGAAACCGAGTGCTTGCGCTCTCATACGCTCCCGTCGATTGCCTACGGGCATAAGCGTTGTTCGCAGAAACACAAAATCGCACCGCAGGAAAAGTTTTGCAACCACTATGCGCCTTGCCGCGAAGTATGGCAGCGCGGCGAGAAAGTCAACCGCTATATCGGCTATGACGCGGGAGAAGTGAAACGGTATGAACATTCCCGCAAGTACAACGAAGCCGACAAAAAATATCATAACCGCTACCCCCTCATTGAAGAATGGGGCTGGAACAGGGACGATTGTATCCGGGAAATCAAAGCGGCAGGATTGCCGCAGCCGGGTAAATCGTCCTGTTTCTTTTGTCCGAGCATGAAGAAACAAGAGATTTTATATCTCAAAGAACACTATCCCGATCTATTTAACCGGGCGGCGACTTTGGAAGAAAACGCTATGCCCTATCTTAAAACCGTTAAGGGATTGGGGCGCAGCTATTCATGGAAAGAACAGTTTGGAAAGGAGTAAATGACTATGGCGAACACGAAACTTGACCGTATCGAAAGGGATATTGAGAAAACGAGGGCAAAAATCCTTGAACAGCAAAAGAAGCTGAAAGACCTTGAAGCGCAGAAAGTCGAGGAAGAAAACGCGCAGATCGTGCAAATGGTAAAGGCGGTACACCTTGACGGGACGCAGCTTGCCGCGTTCCTCTCCGCTTACGCCAGCGGCGAAATCACCTTGCCGCAGCCGGAAGCCACTTACCCCGCCGAACAGGAGGACAACGACAATGAAGAATAAAAAGATAATCCGAAAGTTTACCGTATTGCTTGCCGCACTGGTTATCATGTGCGGCTTTTCTGTTACCGCTTATGCGGGCGGTGGCGATGAAAGCGACGACACGCCTACCCCCGTAACCGAGGAAACCCCCGCGCCGGAAACCGAGCCGGAAGAAACGACGGGCGGCTATGAGCCGCAGCCCCTTACCCCGGACGGGAATATGTCCCTTGTGGACGATATAACGGGTGAAGCGTCCGGCGACAAGCAGTTTATCACCGTCGTTACCAAAAGTGGCAACTATTTTTACATCATCATTGACCGCGCCGAGGACGGGGAAAATACCGTCCATTTCCTTAACCAAGTGGACGAAGCGGATTTAACCGCCCTTATGGAGGACGGGCAGACCGAAGCCCCCGTTTGTAGCTGCACCGATAAATGCGTTGCCGGAAGCGTCAACACCGCTTGCCCGGTTTGCAGCGTCAACATGAGCGAGTGCGCGGGTGTGGAAGCCGAGCCGGAGCCGGAAGAAACCGAGCAGCCGCCGGAAGAAGAAAAAGGCGGCGGCATGGGTATTCTGCTTGTCGTGCTGCTTGTTGCCGCAGCGGGCGGCGGCGCGTTCTACTACTTTAAGATTTTGAAGCCCAAAAAGGACGCGGCGAAAGGCAGCAGCAGCCTTGACGACCTTGATTTTGACGAGGACGACGAGGAAACGGAAGTAGTCGAAACCGAACAGACCGAGCAGGAGGACGATAATCTATGAAACTTGTAATTGCAGAAAAACCGAGCGTCGGGGCGGCGATTGCCGCCGTTATGGGCGCGAATGAAAAGCGCAGCGGATATTTTGAGGGCGGCGGCTACCTTGTGTCGTGGTGTATCGGGCATTTGATTAGCCTTGCAGACGCGGCGACCTACAATGAACAATTCCGTAAATGGAAGTACGACGATCTTCCCATTGTCCCGCAGGAGTGGCAGTTTATTGTTGCCAGCGGCAAGGAGCAGCAGTTTTCCATTCTCAAAGACCTTATGCACCGCAGCGACGTTACCGAGATTATCAATGCTTGCGACAGCGGGCGCGAGGGGGAACTCATTTTCCGCTTTGTCTATGAACAGGCGAATTGCAAAAAGCCCTTTTCCCGCCTTTGGATTAGCAGCATGGAAGCAAGTGCAATCCGCGAGGGCTTTTCAAATCTCAAAGACGGGCGCGGCTATGACAACCTCTATCAATCCGCGCTTTGCAGAGCAAAGGCCGATTGGCTCATTGGCATTAACGCGACCCGCCTTTTCTCTATCCTCTACCATAAAACATTGAATGTCGGCAGAGTGCAAACGCCCACCCTTGCTATGCTGGTAAACCGCGACTATGCAATCAGCAGCTTTAAGAAAGAGAAATATCATGTCGTCCGGCTGGACGTTGGCGGCGTTGCCGCCCTTTCCGAAAGGCAGGACGACGAAGCGGCGGCGCGGCAGATGAAAGCGGCTTGCGAGAAATCGCAGGCCGTTTGTACTTCCCTTAAAAAAGAGAAAAAGACCGCAGCCCCGCCGAAACTGTTTGACCTCACCGCCTTGCAGCGGGAAGCAAACCGTTTGTATGGGTTTACGGCGAAACAGACCCTTGACTATGCGCAAGCCCTTTATGAAAAACGGCTTTTGACCTATCCCCGCACCGACAGCAAATATATCACTTCCGATATGGAGGGCAGCACAAAGGAACTTATCACCGGCCTTTGCGCTGCTCTCCCCTTTATGCAGGGCGTGAAGCTGCAAGCCGACCTTGCGAGGATTTGCGACAACAGCAAAGTAACCGACCATCACGCCATTTTGCCGACAGCGGAGTTTGTGAAAACGGGCTTTTCTTCCCTTGCCGAAAGTGAGAAAAAGCTAATGACCCTTGTGTGCGCAAAACTGCTTTGCGCCGTTGCCGCGCCCTATGAGTATGAAGCGGTTACGGCGGTTTTCACTTGCGGCGGCTATACCTTTACCGCAAAGGGCAGGACGACGCTTTGCGAGGGTTGGCGCGAGATTGAAAGACTATCCCGCGCCGCGTCCGGGGAACAGGACGAGGACGCAGAGCCGGAAGCGGTTTTACCCCCGCTTGCCGAGGGGCAGACCTTTGACAATCCGGCAGCGGAGATCTCCGAACGTTACACGCAGCCCCCAAAGGCATTTACCGAAGATACGTTACTTTCGGCTATGGAGAGTGCGGGAAAGGAGGACACGCCGGAGGACGCGGAGCGCAAAGGGTTAGGCACCACCGCGACGCGGGCGGGTATCATTGAAAAACTCATTAGCGCGGGCTTTGCCGAGCGCAAGGGCAAAAAGCTAATCCCCACAAAGGACGGGTATAACCTTGTCGCTATTCTGCCCGACAGCCTTACGTCCCCGCAGCTTACGGCAGAATGGGAAACGCGCCTTACCGGGATTGCAAAGGGCAGCGACAGCCCCGCCGACTTCATGCGCGGGATTGAGGAAATGACAGCGGGGCTTGTCAAGACCTATTCCGCGATTTCCGAGGATAAAGCGAAGCTGTTTACCCCGCAGCGGGAAGCAATCGGCACTTGCCCCCGTTGCGGCGCGGCGGTTTACGAGGGCAAGAAAAACTTTTACTGCTCCGACAGGGCTTGCAGCTTTGTGATGTGGAAGAATGACCGCTTTTTTGAGCAGCGCAAAAAGGCTTTCACAAAGGCGATTGCCGCCGCCCTTTTGAAAGACGGAAAGGTAAAAATCAAAGGTATGTACTCGACCAAGACGGGAAAGACCTTTGACGGAGTTGTGCTGCTTGCCGACACAGGCGGCAAGTATGTAAACTTCCGCGTCGAGCAGAACCGAAAATGATAAGGCTTGATGAAAAGCAATACCGCGCCGTAAAGAAAATGACCCGCGCCGCTTGTGCAAACAACGATTGCGGGAATTGTCTGCTGCTGGACGACGGGGAAACTTGCGTTTGTGTGCAGAGTATCAGCTATTCGCTGCTATGCCGCTATTTCCGCGAAGCGGTATTACCCGCCGACAGGCAGCTTTGCGAACAGATCACCCGCAGCGGGGAAACCGATTTGAAGCGTTGCGCGGTATGCGGCAGCACGTTTGCGGCGGGCAGCAACCGGGCGAAATACTGCCCCGATTGCGCGGCAAAGATACGCCGCAGACAGAAAGCCCAAAGCGAGAGAAACAGGCGTTTACGGATAAAAACAACTACATAGCAAGCACAGCAAACGAGTACCCGTTTGCGAGAAATGCCCGCGCTTCCCATAGAGAGCGCGGGCATTTTGCTTGTTGGGATAGTCCCAAACCCTTATATGACCGAGAAAGGACGTGATGAAAGAATATGCCGTATTCCTCATACGACCATGACAAATTAGAAGCCGCCGAAACCATGCGGATAGAACGCCGGATATATTTTGAAGCAAAGGACAGGGAGATTGCCCCTTATGCTTCCTTGCCGATTGCGCAGCTACTTTCCATGCGCAGCGAAAGCGCGGCGGCAGAACAGGCGATTTTTGACGACCTTAAAGAACGCGCCGCCGCATGGGAAGAACAGGCGGGAAGAACGCTTTTGCTGGATAAAACACTTGAATATGTGAGAACGCCGCACGTCCAGCACACCGCTAACGAGTGGCAGACCACCGAGCATAACCGCCATATTCGCAGCAACCGGGTATATCAGATGAATTACTACATTTACGAGAATACCCGCTACGACAAAGAAGCGCAGAAATCTATCCCGTATTCATGGACGCTTACATGGAGCGTGCGCACCAACAGCCCAAGCAGAACCCAAGCGAAGATTGCCGGACAAGATAGAAAGGTTTTCACCGACAAGGCAGCTATGGAAAAGTATCTGAATGGGCGTATCAAAGCGTATGACCGCTTGTTTACGGAAATCTCCCCGCCTATCCCGCAGGAGTACGCCGACTATTTCAAAGTAAACGGTATGCTCATGCCGGACTACACCATAGAGGGCGAAGAACCCCCGCAGCAGCAACAGGCGGCAGCTATCCCCGAAAATACCGGGCAGGAAAAGGAGCGTGAACACATGAGCGAACAGTTTTCTATTATGATAGGCAACCGCAGCCGCTTTGACGCGGGCGACCCCGGCGGCTATTGGTTGGATATGCCCGCCACAAAGGAGCAGTTGCACGAAGCTATGCGGAACGTCGGCATTACCGCCGACAACCCGCAGGATTTTTCCATTCGCGGCTATTCCGACGACCCGGAGAAACATATTGCCTTGCCTTATGAAATGGTATGCGCCGCCGACGTGGACGAACTCAATTTTCTTGCGGCGCGGCTCGAACAGCTTGACCCCGCCGAGGTTGGCAAGCTGAACGCAGCTTTGCAGCAGAAAAACGGGCTTGCAAATATTGGACAGGTAATTGACTTCACCTACAACGTGGATTTTTACGTCCATATCCCCGAAGTACATAACTACCACGATTTGGGCGACTATTACTTAAATCAATCCGGCATGGTACAAATGCCCGAAGAATGGAAAGGCGGCATTGACCTTTCTACTTTTGGCAGGAACGCTGCCGCGCAGGAAAAAGGCGCGTTTACCGAGTACGGCTATATCGTGGAAAGCGGCGACGAGTGGGAACGGCAGTTTGAGGGGCGCGAAGTGCCGGAAGAATACCGCATTATGAGTTACCCGCAGCCGGAGCGCGGCGAACAGGACAAAGCCTATATGGACGCAGCCGAAACGCAGCAAGCAGACGCACAGGCCGCAGAGCCGCAGCAGCCCCGCCCCGTCGTCCCCATTATCCTTACTTCCGAAAAGCCCGCCGAAAAGGTAAAGGAGATCACCGCGCGTTTGGAACAGGGCGTACAGGCGATTTTTGACAGCGACCGCTACAAAGAGTTTCTAACCGCTATGTCAAAGTTCCATGATTATAGTTTGAATAACACTATCCTAATTGCTATGCAGGGCGGCAATTTGGTAATGGGCTTCCGTCAATGGGAAAAGGAGTTTGACCGCCATGTAAAGAAAGGCGAGAAAGGCATTAAAATCTTTGCCCCCGCGCCCTACAAGGTGAAAAAGCTGGTTGATAAAATCGACCCCGAAACGAGAAAGCCCATGCTTGACCGCGAGGGAAAAGTGGTAAAGGAAGAAAAGGAAATCACCGTCCCCGCCTTTAAGGTTATAACCGTCTTTGATATTTCGCAGACCGAGGGCAAGGAGTTTCCCGACCTTTCCGTTAAACCGCTGCTTGCCGATGTGGAGCAGTACGAGGATTTTTTCGCCGCCCTTGAAAAAGCGTCCCCCGTCCCGATTGCATTTGAGCAGATCACAAACGGCGCAAATGGGTATTTCAGTTTGACCGACAAGCGTATTGCAATCAAAGAGGGCGTGAGTGAATTACAGGCGGTAAAGACCGCCATTCACGAAATCGCCCATGCGAAGCTGCACGACGTAGACTTAAACGCCCCGCCGGAGCAGCAAAACCGCGTTGACCGCCATACCTGCGAGGTAGAAGCGGAAAGCGTCGCTTATACGGTTTGCCAGCATTTCGGCCTTGATACTTCCGATTACTCTTTCGGCTATGTGGCTGGTTGGAGCAGCGGCAAGGAAATGACCGAGTTAAAAGCGTCCCTTGAAACAATACAGACCACCGCAAAGGAACTCATTACCGAGATTGAGGGGCATTTTACCGAGTTGCAGCAGCAGCGGCAAGCCGAGCAGGAGCAGGGCGATACCTTTTCCATTTATCAGTTAAAGCGCGGGGACGAAACAAGGGACTTGCGCTTTGAGCCTTATGACCGTCTGCAAGCGGCTGGACTTACCATTGACCGGGTAAATTATGAACTCGTCTATACTGCACCGCTTACAAAGGATATGACGCTGGGCGACATTTGGGAAAGGTTTAATATCGACCACCCCGCCGACTTTAAGGGGCATAGCCTTTCCGTTTCCGACATTGTTGTGCTTCATCAGAACGACGAGGACACCGCCCACTATGTAGACAGTATCGGTTTTCAGCAAGTGCCGGAGTTTTTGCAGGAGCAGCAGACCCCCGTATTTGACAAGCTGCCGCCCGAACAGCAGCAAGCCTTGTCCGACACCGTACAAGACACTTTGCAAATGCTGGTTGACGCAGACAAGCGGATTTATGGCGACGTTACGGGCAAGACCCTTGAAGCAATCGCGGCGCAAGGATATTCCTACAAGGACGGGCAGCTTGAAAAGCAGCAGCCGGAAGCGACCCCCGACAGCCTTTTGACGGGTGAAACCGTTAGAACGCCGAGGGGCAATTTTCATATTACCGATATGAGCCGTGAACAGATCGAAGCGGCGGGCTTTGGTTTTCATCATGCGTCGGAGGACGGGAAGTATCTCATTATGGGGAATGGCACACAGGCTTATGCCATAGCCGCCGAGCAGCCGCAGCGGGATAATCCCTTAAAGCACGTCGAGGACACCATAGAGCAGAACGACAACAATTTTGACGGGCTTATCAACAATACGCCGCAAACGCCCACCGTTGCAGATTTTGAGCAGCGGGCAAAGGCGGGGGAAGCGATTTCCGTTACCGACCTTGCAAAAGCGGTAAAAGCCGAGAAACGGGAACAGCCGCAGAAAAAACCGTCCATTTTGAAGAAGCTGGACGAATACAAGAAACAGGCGGCGCAGCAGCCGAAAGATAAACAGAAAGAGCATAAAAAGGATTTGGAGGTTTGATAGCATGAATACCCGCTTTACCATTGAGGAAGAAAACATTGTTGCGATCTACGCCGAGGACAGCCGGGAAACAACGCTTGAAAATATCCTTGCCGCCATGCCCTACATGGACGAGGATATGCGCCAGCTTGCCGCCGCAGCGGTGAACAAGCTGCAAGCCATGACGGACAGCGAGTTTTCCGAAAGGGAGTTTATCTTGACCGACGAGGAATAGCCCATAGAGAACAGGGGCGCGGTTGCCGATTTCCGGCACCGCGCCCCTGTTCTTTTTTTGTCCTTGCGTGGACAATTAGAAAGCCGTTTTTGCGGGTTTGAATATACTTTATCGTCTATGTCGTTTTCATGCGCTGGAAGCCGCAGAAACACAGGCGTTTTCAGCCCTTAACATTCCACTTGCCACCCCATGTTTTGCGCCTTATCGCTCCTGCTCCCGCGCCCTGCTTTGGGACGGGTAAAGAATACTATCGACGTTCTTTTTGACAACGCCGTATTCCTGCATTTGCTTCTTGGCTTGCCGATAATCTTCATACAATTTGGTTTTCCTGTCGTTTAAGCTTCTATACTCCTTGCGCAGCGCGGCGAGATCGGGCAGCTTCTTTATCTGCATTTCCTTTAATGCCCTTGCCGCAGCTTCAAACAGGATAATTTCGCTTTCATGCCCCCGCAGATACTTTTCCTTGTCCGGCGATTTTCGGTATTCATCGTAAATCGGTTTTAACTGTCGGTATGTGGTGGTGTGCTTGATAAGCAGCGACAAATCAGACATACGCTGTTCCACTTCCTTAACCGCCTTTGCCGCCGCGTCATGAGCGGTCATAATATCGGCTATCTTGCTTTCAAGTTCGCTATAATACTCAATCTTGTTTTCGGTTAGGAAGTTCATGCTTTTAGCAGCCTGTTTCAGATTATGGATTTTTGCCCACCGTTCATAGCCCGCCGACTGTTGGGCTTTGATACTGTTTTCAAGATCGACGACAAGCCGGATTTTCTTATCTTCCCGCAGCGTTTTTGTTTTGGCAACATACACGCCCTTGATACGCTCCTTTATCGCTTCTTCCGTATAGGCCGCGCCGAGCGTCTTTGTGCGGGTAAACCGTTCCTGTCCGGCAGCGCGAAAGGAAATGTATTTGCCCTGTTTGATTTCATACCCCATTTCCTGCAAGCGGCGCAGCAGTTCGTCAAAATCTTTCACTTGGGGAATGAGAGTATCTATCGCCGTTTTCAGCTTTGCTTTGTAGCTTGTCCCTTGCTTTTCGGCGGTGTATTCTGCATAGCTTTTTCCCTTGTCCTGTCCCGGTACGACGACGGATAGCCCATGCTCTTTACATATCCTGTCGCTGGTGCGCCGGATAAAGTGATAGCTTTGCTTGTTGGAATGGTACTTTTTGTAGTCAACGAAGCTAACCGCGTTGAAAATCAAGTGATTATGCAGATGGTCTTTATCGACGTGAGTTGTCAAAACAAACTCATACTTGCCGCCTAATACCGCCCCGGCAAGTTCCATGCCGATTTTGTGCGCTTCTTCCGGTGTGGTTTCTCCCACCGCAAAGGATTGTATCAAGTGCCGCCCTAAATGTGTGCCGCGATCTCCGGCAGCTTCCCGCGTCCATGCAAACTCAATATCGGCGGTTTCCAGCCCGCAGCCGAAAGAGGACGCAAGCAGCTTCCCGTCTGTCTTTTCGGGATTTAAGATATAGTCTATCGCAGCCTTTAAGGTTGATTTAATAGGGTGCGTCTTTGTAACCGCCATATCTCGTCCACCGCCTTTTTAATGTCCTCTATATCCTGCCTGTAAACCGTCCCCGTCGCATTGGCGCGTTTTGCAATTTGGTTGATGTTCCGGCTCACCGCTTGCAGTTCCCGGATATATGCTTTTGTGTCGCTTCGGTCAACGACAAGAATATACCCGTCTATCGCCATTTTACGGAAGTATGCCCCATACTGCTTTATGGGAAGCTGCTTCATCTTCTCGTCGATCAGCCGCTTTTCTTCTTCCGTAACGTAAAACTTCATCTGTATATTTCTCTTTCGGTTTTCCATTTCCGCACCGCCTTTCGGTATAAGGGTTTGGGATTATCCCAACAAGCATTTTCCGCAAACGGGTACTCGTTTGCTGTGCTTGCTATCTACTCCATACCCCCACCGAAAGGCGGTATTTGTTGCGCGTTCCTTTAATTTTGGACGCAAAAAAAGATTGCAGCCGCCATGCGCTGCAATCTCCTGTTTCCCATATTGTGAGGTTAATCCTCTGTTTTTTCGACTTCCGATATTTCCTTTGCCGTTGCGGTTACTATCCGTATGCCGTTGTCGCTCATGCCGTCGAGCAGCGCGTCAAGCTGCCGCCTTTGCGTGGACTTCTCGGCGGTCGCGTCTGGAAAGAAAAATTGATCGACGGAAATATGATACCGGGTTACAAGGTCATAGAACACCTGCAAACTCGGCTGCTGTCCGAGGTTTTCAATATTGGCAAGGTAGCGCGGGGAAATATATAACTCGTCGCTTACCTTTTTGCGGCTCTCGTCGCGCCCTTTTCTCGCGGCTTTTATGGCTGCCCCGAAAGCCTTGAAATCGTAAAGTGGTATTGGCCGTTTCATCTTTTTATTCACCCAATTACATTTTACAGTTCACCTTTCTTTTTGGATATGCCTACACAGTTCCTATCATTAACTAAAATAATGCCGATTATTCACAGAACGTCCATTGTGTTTATTCGTCTGAACGTATATAATATATCATGGGAAGTTTAGAGCAGAAAGGACAGTTGCAGAATGGAATATATGTCATGCGCAGAAGCGGCGAAAAAATGGGGCATTTCTGAAAGGCGGGTGCAGAAACTTTGCGAGGGTGAGCGCATACCCGGCGCGGTAAAGTTCAGCCGCATTTGGTTGATACCCAAAGACGCGGAAAAGCCTGTTGACGGGAGAAGAATAGACAGTAAGATAATTGATAAATAGTTGAAAAATGAGCACTACACTTAATTGTTAGGAGGTGTGTAAAGTGGGAGCAAAAATCTTAATCGCTGACGATGAAAGCGACATTGTTTCTATGCTCGGCAGCTTTTTTGAAAGCAAGGGCTTTCGTGTCCTGCCCGCTTTCAATGGTGCAGAAGCACTAAAGCAAGTGGAAAAACAACCGGATATTATTTTGCTTGACATCAATATGCCCGGAAAAGACGGGTTAGAAGTTTGCAAGCGTATCCGCGATCACATATCCTGCCCGATCCTTTTTCTGACTGCTCGAATCGAAGATACAGATAAGGTAAAAGGCTTTACTGTTGGCGGCGATGATTACATTGTGAAGCCCTTTTCACTTATGGAACTTGAAGCGCGGGTGCGCGCTCATCTGCGCCGGGAAGCACGACACAATTTTGAAGCACAAGTCAAGTTTTCCGGTGATTTGACGATTGACTATTCAGAACGTTGCTTGTTCTTTGGCGATAAGCGTGTCGGTCTTGCAAAAAAGGAATTTGATATTGTGGAACTGCTTTCTCAAAATCCAGGACAGATCTTTGATAAAGAACGGATTTATGAGCGTATTTGGGGTTATGACAGCGAGGGCGACAGCAGCGTTGTGGCAGAGCATATCCGCAGAATACGATCCAAAATCGCGGCATATACCGACCGCATATATATTGAAACGGTTTGGGGGTGTGGATACAAATGGGTCAAGTAAATTGCCGCAAGCACTATTTATCTCTCCGAAAAAGCCTTGTTCTCTATATAATTGCCTTTGTTGTACTCGCAGTCTTTCTATCCGTAACGACTTTTTCAATCTGTGGTAGTGCTGCCGAAGGTATCAGAGCATCTTATCCCCCGTCCGGCGAAAAATATTATTTGACAAATGAACAGGGGGAACAGTTGGGCGACGGCGCTTACATCGGGACAGTGCCCGTCCCGATGTCTAAAGAGGACGAGCGTACCATTGCGCTACTGGAGAAACTTCCCATTGTTGCAACTCCTATCTATTCTGCATTCTGTATTATCGCTGCTGCGCTGCTGTTTTACAGAAACAGGCTGAAAAAGCCGCTTGTGGAACTGCGGACTGCTTCTGAAAAAATAGCGAACAATGACTTGGACTTTTCAATCGACTATGATAACAACGATGAATTGGGGCAGCTTTGCGCGTCCTTTGAAATCATGCGGACAACCCTTGCGGACAATTTCTCTAAAATGTGGCGGCAAGTTGAAGAACGAAAAGCACTCAACGCCGCTTTTGCTCACGATTTGCGTACCCCTCTAACAGTACTAAAAGGCTATAATGAAATGCTGCAAGCCAGCGAAAATCCTCAAACACAAGAAACCGCCGCCATAATGGGCAAACATATCTCCCGTATGGAAAGCTATGTGAGCAGTATGAGCAATCTTAGGCGCATGGAAGATGCGCAGCCGGAGTACAAGTTGATAGACTTGCAGACAGTGGCATCTTCTTTGTATGACAGCGCAAAAATCGTATGTGCGAAAAACGGAAAAGAATTGATTTTACAAAATGACATGCCTGTTTCGCAGTTATCCCTTGATGGGGCCTTTGTTTCACAGGTCAGCAATAACCTGATCTCCAACGCGGTTCGGTATGCCCGGACTGCGGTGACAATCTCTTTTGCCTTGCGTGACAATGGTCTGCTGCTTTCCGTATCGGATGATGGAAAGGGGTTTGACAAAAACGGTCTGCAAAAAGCCACCAGTCCATATTACACAGAGGAAAGCAACCATTCCGAGCACTTTGGACTTGGGCTGTATATTTGCAAGCTGCTTTGTGAACACCACAACGGCTATTTGAAGATCGAAAATACTGCATCCGGGGCAAAGGTATCCGCCTACTTCAAATCTCCTGCCTTGTAGATAAAAAGTAGATATTTTCCCTCTATACTCTCCATGAAAACACATGGAGAGTATTTTTTTGCTCCCTATGGAGAAAGGGGCTTTTTATGGAATTAAAAACGATCGGACTGACAAAAAAGTTCGGTTCCAAAACCGCCGTGGACAATTTGAATATTACCTTAACAAATGGCGTCTACGGCTTACTGGGTGCAAATGGCGCAGGGAAAACAACGCTTATGCGTCTGCTCTGCAATATCCAAAATCCTACTTCCGGGAAAATTCTGCTGAACGGGAAAAACATTGTGGGGCTGGGTGAACGCTATCGCAATCTTTTGGGCTACTTGCCCCAGCACTTCGGATATTACCCGGATTTTTCAGCGTTTGACTTTCTGCTCTATGTTTCTGCCCTAAAAGGATTGGACGAGAAGGCGGCGCGGAAGAAGTCAAAGGAGCTGCTGGAAGCAGTAGACTTATCGAGAGAAAGTAAGCACAAAATCAAAACCTTTTCCGGGGGCATGAAGCAGCGTTTGGGGATTGCACAGGCCATGCTCAATGACCCCCATATTTTGATTTTAGACGAGCCGACGGCGGGGCTTGACCCGAAAGAACGCGTCCGTTTCCGCAATTTGATCAGCGCCTTTTCCAAAGACCGCATTGTGATCCTGTCTACGCATATTGTTTCCGATGTGGAGTTTATTGCGGAGGAAATCATCATGATGAAATCCGGGCAAATCATTCACTTTGGAAATCCGCAGGAGATCACTTCTGAAATCGACGGCCAAGTGTGGGAATGTACGGTTCCGACTGCCTATGCGGAAAAATACGCGGCTGCCTACAACACAAGCAACTTGCGAAACACCAGCGAAAACCAGACAATTTTACGGATCATTGGAGATCGTCCGCCGATGGAAAATGCAGTAAGGGTGCAGCCTACTTTGGAAGATTTGTACCTGTTCTATTTCAAAGGGGGCTGTGAAGAATGAAAAAACTGATTCTTTTTGAACTGCGGAAAGTGTTTTCAAAGCGTTTGGCGCTCATCGCTCTAATTGGAATTATCCTGTTCTCTGCCTTGCTATCCTTTTCCACCTTTCAAAACAAATATGCGTTTGACCAAAATATCGGTAAAGGTACTGGCAAAACAGCAGTAGAAATCGACAAGGAAATTGCAGCGAAATATGAAGGAATCCTGACAGACAAAAAAGTGCAGCAAATGATGTCTGATTTTGCACCGACATCAGATTTACATGGATTGAGTGCAATCTATGTTTATCAAAACGCCATGCAATCGGCAGCCTTTTCACGGTTTTCTGATAAAGAGGGAAATTGGAACGGATTAAGTGTTTCTGATGTATTTGGCAATGAAGAAATCAAAATTGGCTATGTGGACGGTTGGCTTTCCACCAGCCGAAACATGGTGCGGGTTTTTGTCGCGCTTGCTCTTGCGGTTATCATCATGCTTGCTCCGATTTTCTCCGGCGAGTATGAAGGTGTTGATAATATCATATTGACAAGCAAGTACGGTAAAACCAAATGCGCTACTGCAAAGGTGGTTGCAGGTATTATCACCGCCATTCTCACTACCACGCTGATTGCAGCATTTAACCTGCTTCTTGCTTTTGTTTTTTATGGAACAGAAGGGTTGGATTGCAGTATTCTATTTGCCCCCAGTGACTATGTGGAAGCGTTTATCCCTTTTAATATCACCTGCGGTACGCTGCTCAAATATCAAATTCTGCTGGCATTTACCTGTACGCTTAGCGTTACGGGAATTACACTGTTCCTATCTGCAATCAGTAAAAATCAGATTGTAGCTTTGGTTGCGGCGATGGCAATTTTTCTTTTTCCCGTTTTGCTGCCGATCACCGAAGTAAATCCATTGTTCCGATTGGTTGGACTTCTTCCGATCTATCATGTACTAGCCATTTCGCTCCTGTCGGTGGAACAAATGAGTAACGGGATGCTGTATGCGATATGGGCAATCCCGGCAGCACTGCTCTTTTTGGGAGTTGGTGCAGGTATCTCTCGCCGTGTATTTGCAAAGCATCAAGTTTTATAAATCATTCGCACAGAGCCGCTAACAGCAGATTTGCGCGAAATAAAAAACGGCGGCTTTAATACGAAATCAAAGCCGCCGTTTTCTTTTCGAAAAATAAGAATACGGGGGGTGTGTTAAAGTCGCCCTTTTTTAAGGACACGGCGGTATCTGGGAGGTATTGCCGTGTCCTTTTTGCTTTTTCGCAACGTCCATGATCTGCACCAGTTAAAAAAAGCGTAGCCCCTCCATCGGACTATTCCGGCTATGAGTATGAACACAGAAATCATGTAAATAGATTTTATAATTCTTCTGCGCCTGTCTGCGTTTTGCAGACAGGCGCTTTTTGTCGTTATCGGGGATGTTTCTACTGTCCCCGCGCTCCGCCCTTTGCCTGATCCGGCCACCCACCCGATCAGGACGAAAGGAGCGCACAAATGAGCGACAGAAAAAATAATTTTGATTTTTCCCGGCAGAGCTGGCCAAAACAGCCTTCCGCAGAACGAGTAGTGGGCGAAAGGGGAAGAAAAGAACTGCCTCCCGGCACGAAGGGAGGTGAGAACATGAAACCTGATCGCCACGCCGAACACAAGCAGCACGCCTTTGACAGCTTTTGCAAAAAGGTCTTGAAGTGCGAGGCCTGCAATGGCTATCGAGAGATCAGCCGCAGGAAGAAGCACAGCATCCCTTTCAGCGAACTGCCGGAGGACGCAATGGAGCAGCTTGCGGCCTATGACCGTTATCCCTGGGAGTACAACACCTTCATTCTTGGCGGTGATGTGATCCTGATCGAAAACGATCTGCTGGCCGATGCGCTGAACGCCTTGCCTCAGGACAACCGGGATATCCTTCTGATGTACTGGTTCCTGGAAATGGCGGACCGTGAGATCGCGGAGCGTATGAACCTGGCCCGCAGGACGATCAACAACCGCAGGCTGAAATCCTATCGGCTGCTGAAAGAGCTGATGGGAGGTGATACGGATGCGTGACACCGCAGCTTCCCGGAATAATCTTCTTCCTTATCCGGTCATTACCGCCGCTGTCCAGGGCGACCCTGACGCGGTAAACCGTGTGATCGGCCACTACTCCGGCTACATAGCGGCGCTTTCCACAAGGACAAGCTATGATCCTCAGGGCTGTCCTCATTCTCAGGTGGACGATGATCTGCGCCGCAGACTGGAAACGAAGCTGATTATTGCGATTCTGGATTTTGACCTGACCTGATTCAGATGACCGCCGTGCGTTCCCCTTTCCGCATGGTGTGTTCCGCACCTTGACAAAGAAAGCCCGTTGGGAGGCCAGCGCCGCAGTATAAGGCAAACGGATACATTCCTGTTTGTGCCGAGCCATACGGTCGGTGCGCCATGACCTCCATGCGGAGAGAGCGAGAAACACCAGACCGCAAAGCAAGCGTGGCAGCTTGCGGGCGATGACACACGGGCAGGGTCAAAGATACTCGCGCATTGAACGCCCACAAAGCATTGTGCGCCGCACCCATCAGCATGGGCCGGGGTTAGACTCCCGTGGAGCTGTGCCAGCAGCCGTCCGTTTTGCCTCTTTCATTGCTATCTTTATGCTTTATGAAAGGGGATTTTATCATGCAAGATAAAGCTACAAATCCCGGCAAGACCAGCAGACCAGAGAAAAATCCTCTGGATGCAAAAACGACCTATCACATTGGCAATCGGTCGTTCGTTGTTGAGCCGGTTTTCAAAGAAGAAAGCCCGGATACCCTGGGTAGCGTTCTCCTTCGCCTGATGAAGTCCGAGAGTGAAAAGCTGTAAATAGCTTTCAAACCCGGCTGACAGAGGCAGCAAATGGCGGTATAATGTGTTCGTACAAGTATATTTGCTATTCGACTGCCTTGACGGAAGGAGGACTTATGAAACAGTCGAATAACAAAAAATCCCGTGACGTGACCGCCTTTCTCTATGAAAGGCTTTCCCGTGACGATAATCTTGAAGGCGAAAGCTACAGCATCGGCAATCAAGAGTTAATATGTAAAGGGTGGTTTCTCCCACCTAATACATATGACTGCGGCTCATTTGTGGTGAATGGAACAGCAGTTGTAGGAAAGGAGAAGAAAAGTCCGTATAACCGCTGGAAATCAACACAAAAAGGAGCTAATTTTTATGAAATCTCTATTTGAGGAAATGGGCGGCACTTACCGTCAGGAGGGCGATTATCTCATTCCAAACCTTGCGCTGCCAGAGGAACCGGAATACCAGATTGGCAAGTATGGACATATGCGCCGCAGCTATCTGAAAGAACATCGCCCTATTTTCTACACAAACCTGCTCACAAACGGAACGCTGCATCGGCACCTTGCCGAGATCGACCAAGCCTGCAACGAGCGCATGGAAATCATCGTTTCTGCAATGGTGAAGCAAGAAGGCGTGACCGAAGCACTCAAAGCTGCCGATCAAATGGAATGGGTACGCCGCATGAACAGCATCCGCAGCCGCGCGGAGGAAATCGTTTTGACCGAGCTTGTATATGAATGACAAATGCCCGTTATCGGTTGCGTGGCCGATAACGGGCATTTTTACACTTTAGTTCTTTTGTTCCGTGCTGGCTACCAGACGGTCAAAGTCGCTCTGATACAGATGATCCTGAATGACGCGGTACTGCTCAAACTCGCTTTCGGCAAAGGCTTTTGCAATGGCAGCGGTGACTTTTCCCTTATTTTGCAGAATCTCTGCATCATTGAATTGCAGAAAAGCGTCCAGCTTGGAGGCCCAATCTGCCATGGTCATGGGAATATGCCGTCTGGCCTGCCGGGTAGCATAGTCCAGATACATGGTGACGATTTCGTTCAGTTCCTGCATTTCATCCATGGATAAGTAATTTTTTGCAACGGACACATCTGCCTTGACAATCTTGCCGTCAGGAGCATTCTTCCATGAGGTCAGCCCCATGTGTTCCTTGGTGTGATCGGCTCGTGCCATAATGACCTCTGCCGCTGTGCCGCCATGGACGGCATAGTGCATCTTATTCTGAACTGTGGCAAAGAAATCCTTTGTGGTCTGGCTATCGAGAGAGTAGTCCACAGCAGTGGCGTAAATATCCGTAATTTTCTGATAGAAGCGCCGTTCGCTGGCCCGAATCTCCTGAATCTCGGAAATCAGGTGATCGAAGTAGTCCTCATCAAAAATCTGCCCATTGATGAGCCTGCTCTTGTCCAGCACATACCCCTGCTTGGTGAAGGTGTCCAGCACCTTGGTTGCCCACTGGCGGAACTGCGTGGCTCTGCCGGAATTGATCCGATAGCCTACGGCTATGATGGCGGACAGAGAGTAGAACTTATAGTGATAGGTTTTTCCGTTATCCGCAACTTGTGCAAAATTTGCACAAGTTGCATCTTCGGACAATTCACCGCTTTCATATACATTTTTCAGATGCTTTGTCACAACGCTCCGGTCTACATCAAAAAGCCGTGCAATGGCCTTTTGGGTCAGCCAAACGTCGTGATCCTGTACCCGTACCTCAATGCCATCCTCATGGGCATCTTTCGTGAACACAAGGAAATCCACTGTGCTGTTGCGGATTTGCAGTTTATCCTTCTTGGCGTCTGCCATGTCGTTTCACCTCAATCTTCTTCGCTGGTTTTCTTCCCACGGCTCTTATAGACATTATACTGATTCTTGCAGCGGGGACTGCAAAAAGCGGAATTGGAGCGGCTGCTCAGGAACACCTTCTGGCAGTGCTTGCACAGCCGCAGGGGCTTCTCTCCGTCCACCAGCAGGAAGCTGAACATCATCTGGATGCCCAGCAGCAGCGAATGGAAGTCCCAATAGATGGTCGGTTTGTCCAGCAGCTCAATATGATAGCTGGGCGCAATGCCGCCGAAAGCAGCCATGCCTTTGCGATACAGATTCCGGGTATCCTCATCGATCAGGTCATAATCGTTGTAGTACAGAATAGATGTGGTCAGCGTAAAGGCCCAGTCCTTGAACTGCTGCGCCACCCAGTCATAGGCTTCAGCATACTCTCGCTGGAAGCTCATGGTTTTCGCCATGGGTTCACTCGCAAAGGTCATGGTCAGCGCCACCATCATGTTGTCGCCGGACACGCTCCATCTGGACTCAATGCCCTTCTTGACCAGATCCAGCTGGTCAAAGGGATAGAATAGCGCCAGATAGTCCTCGGTTTCCATGGATTCTGCCTTGATGAAGTGGTTTTTCGGCAGATAGACCGCCTCATAATCCATGAAGGACGGCGTGGTGGGCAGCGCTGTCATCAGGCCCAGCAGACCGTAATGGGTTACAAATTCCAGAATGGCCTTCTGCACCTCGTCCTCCGGGCTGCGGTTCATCATCAGCATTCCCACATTCAGCGCATCCAGCACGATTCCCGGCGCTTCCTTCAAGGGATTA